>Ga0163148_10002312_pt1 | contig 23024 bp, 21 predicted proteins | sample OliLakLV19MP7P2_FD_148606 | JGI IMG/M metagenome (GOLD analysis project Ga0163148, IMG submission 148606) | Freshwater microbial mat bacterial communities from Lake Vanda, McMurdo Dry Valleys, Antarctica- Oligotrophic Lake LV.19.MP7.P2 | ecosystem: Environmental > Aquatic > Freshwater > Lake >...
TTTTTGTTTTACTTCAAAATTAGGAAAGAAGTAAAGAAATATTAATTAAATTTACGATTAGAAGTTTAACAAATGAATGAAATAATGGCTGACTCACTATTTACAAAAATAATTAATCGGCAAATATCTGCTGATATAGTTTATGAAGATGACGATGTATTAGCTTTCAATGATATTAGCCCTCAAGCTCCAGTACACATATTGATAGTTCCCAAAAAGCAAGTAGAAACAATTAACGATTTCCAAGATGACGATGCTGAATTAATTGGCAAAATTGTACTTGCTGCAAAAAGAATTGCCAAAGAAAAAGGATTGAGTGATAATGGCTATAGATTAATATTCAATACAAATGCTGATGCGGGACAAACAGTATTTCACGTACATTGCCATTTGATTGGTGGTAGAATACTAAACTGGCCTCCAGGATGATGATATTGTAATTTGAAGAATCATTCTTAACTTTGTAAATGAAAATGACTAAAAAAGAAATAATAGCAGAAGCTCATAGGGTTTTAATTGAGGAAAGCAACGCAATTGCTAAGGTGGTTGAATATAATAGTGACAACTTAGCTGAAGCTGTGGATTTGCTCGCTAATGCGAACAAAGTAATATGCACTGGAGTTGGCAAAAGTGGATTAATTGCTCAGAAAATCGCCTCGACTTTTTCAAGCTTGGGTATTCCTGCTATTTTCTTGCACCCAGTGGAAGCTCTCCACGGAGATATTGGCTCTGTGCAGCAAGGTGATGTTACAATTATGCTTTCTAAATCTGGTGCTACTGAAGAGCTAATAACTTTGTTCCCCTTTTTGGAATCACGCACCAAAATTATTTCAATTGTTTCAAATAGAAATTCATTTCTTGCTAAAAAAAGTGAGATTTTCTTAGATGCTACAATTGATAAGGAAGCTTGTGCAATCAATTTAGCACCAACTACAAGCACAACTGTGGCTTTGGCAATAGGTGATGCTCTTGCAGCCTGTTTAGTGAAAGTAAAGAATTTCTCAGTAGAAGATTTTTCATTAAATCATCCACTTGGACAATTAGGCAAGAATCTTACTTTAAGAGTGGAACACGTTATGCACTCCGGCAACGATTTACCAATTGTTTCCAAAAATGATTCATTTAAAGATGCAATTGTGGAAATAACTCAGAAAAACTTGGGTTGTGTTTGCGTGCTTGATGGAGAAAAACTTTGTGGAATTATTACTGATGGTGATGTGCGAAGAGCATTGGCAAAAACAGACTCATTAGCGAGTTTAAGTGTGAGCAATGTAATGACAGTAAATCCAATTTCAGTTAAAAAAGATGTTATGCTTGGCGATGCTTTGGGAGTAATGGAACACAGAAAAAGCCAAATAAATGTTTTGCCAGTTATTGATGATGAATATAGATGTATCGGTGTGGTTAGATTGCACGATATAGTGAAAAGTAGTAATTAATTGATTGCTACTTTTTCTTTTGTGATTTTTATGTTTTTCACTACTGTTCCTTTTGTGCCAAATGGCTCTAGCAGAACTCCGTTGCGGCTGAACTGAACAGCTCCAACGTTACCTTGATTGATAATAAAATATGAAGTGGCACCCCAGCGGCGTTTCATATTTGCAGTCATTAGTATTTCTTCTTCTTTTTTGCCATCTATATTCACTTTCAGCCAACATTCGTCAATTGAGAATGCTTCTAATATAAGTGAATCGCTTCCGCCAGCATCGAAATAATCCATAAGTCCTTTTTTGTCGCTAAGTATAGCAGTATCAAGTGTTTTCGGACTTATATCAATAATTGAATTTCTGGATTCAATATTGAAGAAAGACAAGTAAATTCCACCTACAATCACAGCTATTCCTAGTAGCAATACTATGTATATTTGGGTTTTATTAGCACCTGGCTTAGTTAAACTAATCGGATTAAGAATATTAGGTTTATCAACTCCTTTATTAACTTTTAGATTATTAATAGAATTATTGATATTTTTGTTTTGTTGTTGTTTGTGTTTTTTAGAAATATCTTCAAGTTCATCAATAACTTCAGCTTCGCTAATCTTTAAATATTTCAAATACATTTTTAGATGTGAAACACCATAAACAGGAGGGAGTTTGTCGAATTCTCCTTTCTCGATATCTTTGATAACAGATAGTCTTACCTTGGTAATATCGGCTACTTCTTGCTGCGACTTACCTAAAGATTCTCTTTTGTCTATGATTATTTTTGCAATTTCAGACATTAACAAAAAATAAAGAGTAAAAAATGTTTAAGAGAATAGAACTATTTGTTCTAACTATATTGTTTGTGAGCCAGTTACACGCTCAAAACAACTCTCTTGATAGTATTCAAGCAAATTTAGTACCAAACAAGATTGAAGAAACAAGCTTAAAAAGTGACAAAAAACTTTATGAAAATAACATTATTTTTCAAGATTGCAAAGAAAATAATGAAAAAGATATTAAAAACTTGATTTTATTAGTTTTAAATGAAAATTTATTGGAGCAAAACAGAAATAAAGATAGTTTATTTACATCTGAAAATCTCCCTAGAATTCCTGAAAACGATTATTTATTTAATGGACACAAACGATTTACTCCTTCTGGAGTGAATCCATACCTTGAAACTAAAGTGAATACTAAAGATATTCTAATTTATGGTGGCGGTTTGGGTGTATTATTTATGGCTCAGCATATCTACCAAATAAAAGAAAATTGGAAAGATAAGGCATCATTCAAATTTCAAGAAGATGGCGTTTATTCACTTTGGTCGGATAAAGCAACTCATTTTTTTAATACATATTTTCCGTCTTATATGTTTAGCGAAGGACTAATTGCAATGGGCTTTAGCAAGAATGATGCTGTGCTTACTGGCTCGATAATGGGCTTTGCTTACCAGACTTATGTGGAAGTACTAGATGGCTATGGTGCAAACTATGGATTTAGTCCATCGGATTATGCTGCAGATTTTGTTGGGGCAACTTTTTATTTTTTACAGAATAGATATGGCTTGGCAGAATATGTTACACCAAAATTTGCGTATATTCCAGCTTCTTGGCATGGCGAAAAACTTAGAGTGCCACACACAAATTTCATTGATGATTATAGTTCGCAAACAACTTATCTTTCTTTCAATATGCACGCTATTTTACCAAAAAGTATTGGAAATTATTGGCCAGAATGGCTCGAACTGACTGTGGGATATGCCGCTAGGAATCTATATGTACAAGGAATAGTGGACGAAAATGGTCAGCTAATTCCCAATAATGCACCTGTTTCAACTTACCAACGAGATGGAGTTTATGGCAATCCAGTTTTAATAATTGGGTTAGACTATAATTTAGTAAAATTGCTTCCAGATGGGGGTGCTGGATGGAATTGGTTTAAACAAACACTAAATTTTCTTAAATTGCCATCTCCAGCAATTGAATTTGGAGAAAAGACTAGATTTCGGCTACTATATCCATTTACTTTTTAGTAGCTTTCACTAAGTTAAATATGAAGAATAAATTATTTAGTTTGATAATACCTGTTTATCAGGAAGAAAAGATAATTGAATCTACTTTAAAGTACTATGATGCTGAACTAAGAGAGAAATTCAATTTTGAATTGATTGTGAGTGATGGTGGAAGTAAGGACAAAACTAAACAAATTGCTGAGCAGTTTGCAGATTTAGTGGTGGGTAGAGGCGAAGAAATTAGAAGTATTTCGGCTGGACGCAATAAAGGTGCTACTGAAGCTAATAGTAATTTGTTTGTGTTTATTAATGCAGACTCTCTTCCTGCAAATAAGTTGGACTTTTTGAATTTGCTTTCAGAAATTGCGAATAAACAAAAATATGAAAAGTACTCTGCGTTTGCTTGTACCATATTGCCATTCCCAGCAGAGGAATTATTTAAAGATAAATTCTTCTATAAGTTTTTCAATACTTATTTCAAGTTATTGAATATAATTGGAATTGGAATGGGAAGAGGTGAGTGTCAGATAATCCGCAAAGAAGTGTTTGAAAAAGTAGGTGGCTATAACGATACTATTTTTGCTGGTGAAGATTTTGATTTGTTTCGAAGAATAGCAAGATTTGGAAAAATTAGATTTTTAGATGAGTGTATAATTTTTGAATCTACTCGTAGGTTCAGAAAAGATGGATATATCAAAACTTTATTATTATGGTTTTTTAATTCTATATTCGTTTTGCTTTTCAATAAATCACTTTCAAAATCTTGGGATCCTGTGCGATGAATAAATTAATTTTGTTTGATATAGATGGCACTATACTTTCGATGAAGCATGGAGTTTCAAAAAAACTATTTGCCGAAGCTATTCAGAACGTTATGAAGGTGGAAGTTGAGATTGACAAAATGCCAAGTTTTTCTGGCAATACAGATTTGGGAATTATTCGCTCCATTAGTGAAATTACCAATATCTCTTATGAAAACTATATAGAGCGTATTGAAGATATTTGGGATGAGAAATTCAGAATATTTAAGAAATATAGCACAAAAGAATTCTATCATTTGCATCCCAAAGCAGCCGAAGCAATTAGTGAAGTAAGTAAGTTGGACAACACAATTTTGGGTTTACTGACAGGCAATTTTGAAAGAAATGCATTCTTGAAATTGAGCATATTTGATTTAAAAAATTATTTCAAATTTGGTGCATTTGGCAATGACAATGAATTTAGAAACAATTTGCCTGCAATTGCTATTGAAAGAGCAAAATTATTCACAGAATTTGATTTTCATTTGGATAAAGTTATTCTTATTGGCGATTCACCACTCGATGTGGAATGTGCCAAATTTGCTGGAATTAAAGTGTTAACTGTTTCCACTGGAGGCTACAGCCAAGACTATATGCAGAGCATAGGTGCAGACTTTACTTTTGAAAATCTTTCCGAAACAGACAAATTAATTGAACTTATTAATTCAATTTAAAAATGAGACTATAAAATGAAAAAAATTAATGTTGCTATAGATGGACCTGCTGGTTCTGGCAAATCTACTACTGCCAAAGAACTTGCAAAAAAGTTAAACTATATTCATTTGGATACTGGTGCGATGTACCGTGCAGTTGCATTGGCATGGCTGAGAGCTGATTTGCAAGAAAATGAAGAAGACTTGACAAAGCTAATGAATGAAATTAAAGTAGAGCTTGTTATGAAAGAAGATGGGCAACTCACTTTGCTAAATAGCGAAGATGTTTCGTTGGAAATAAGAAAGCCAGAAGTATCAAAATGGGCTAGCCCAATTTCTGCTTGGCAAGTGGTCAGAGAAAAATTAGTTGCAATGCAACAAGATATTGGTAAGCAAGGCGGAATAGTGGCAGATGGAAGAGATATTGGAACAGTTGTTTATCCTGAAGCTGAGTTGAAAATATTCCTGACTGCCTCGATAGATGCAAGAACTGAACGTAGAGCAAAAGAATTGAATGAACGTGGTTTTGAAGCAAATGTGGAAGAAATACGTAAGGATATGATTCAGCGGGATTATAACGACACGAATAGAGCAAATAGTCCACTTAGAAAAGCAGAAGGTGCTTATGAAATTGATGGTTCGGCTCTTAGTTTGGTAGAGCAAATAGAAACTATTTATAGCTTGACAAAGAAATTAATCTGATTTTAAACAATTTACGACTTACTTCGTCAAAAAGAAAAAATTAAAGATAGTATGAATATGATAGTAACAATTGATGAAACTGCTGGCTTTTGCTGGGGAGTTGTACGCACTGTAGATATAGCTGAAACAACTTTAACCGCTGCAAACGAAGCGAAAGAAAATGTTTATGTTCTTGGGGATATCATCCACAATCCTAAAGAAATTGATAGATTGGCTCAAAAGGGCTTAACTACTATCGAGCATAAGGACTTGGAAGAAATTGCAAAGAACAAGAAAGAAGGCGAAAAACCAAAAGTAGTTATTAGAGCCCACGGTGAGCCACCTTCTACTTATAAAAAAGCTGCTGAGCTTGGAATTGAATTAATTGATGCTACTTGTCCGCTTGTAACTGGATTGCAAAATAGAGTCAAACGTTTCCACCAGAAAGGTTATCAAATTGTGATTTACGGCAAACCGAACCATGCAGAAGTGATTGGAATTCGTGGTGTTATAAATGATGACTGTGTGATTGTCCTTTCGCCAGAAGAAGCTTTGGAAAAAGTTGATTTTACTAAACCAATTGTGCTTTTCTCTCAAACTACAATGGAAAAACCAGTTTACCACGCTATTAAAGAAGCTATCGAATCGAGAGTTTCAGAGCTAGTGGAAGGTGGTGACACTTCTGAAGCATTTCAATTTAAAAATTCTCTTTGCAAAGAAGTTTGGGGAAGAGAAAGCAGAGTAATAGAATATGCAAAGAATAACGATGTTGTGATATTTGTGGCTGGGCGTGGATCATCGAATGGAAAAAGCTTATTCAAACTGATGAATGGCTACAATCCGAATATGTATTACATTGAAGATTTATCTGAATTGGACTATGCATGGTTCAATAATGCTCAAACAATTGGAATTTCTGGTGCAACTTCTACTCCTCAGTGGTATATGGATCAGGTGAAAGAAGCAATTGAAATATGGGATAAATCTCGGCTTAATTAATATAAGTCAATAATTTTGTAGGAAAACCTCGAGAAATCGGGGCTTTTTTTTTTTTGTAAACTAATCAATAATTCATACGTTAGCTAATAATCTGTAACTAAATACACTATTAAAGTGTTCTTAGTATATGTATCAAACCAATATTAATAAAACTTTTGTGAAAATCAACTTAAAAACATTTGTTCTAATTTTTCTACTAATTTCCCAAGTTTCTTTGTTTGCTCAGATTACTCTGGAAGTGAGAAATGTAACCGCTTTCAATAAGGCTGAATTTACTGCTGAAATTAGAGTAAGCATTGCTTCTATTCCTACAAATGTAGCAACTAATAATGTGATAATATTAGAAAAAAACTATTCTACTCAAATTACAAAAATTGAAAATTTGGCTGATGGTTGGCAGAAAATAACTTGGATTCCGAATTTCTCTATACTTGAAAATGAATACATTGCTGAAATACTTGTTTCCGTTGGTACAAATGTTGCCAAAAGAGCAATACAGAGCGATGCACTCAATTTACCTCAATTCATATTAATTTATAATAATGGTCCTCAAATTGGTCAGCAAGTTGGCGATGTGAACTTTGGTTATGTTCCAGTAGATAAGCCAGCAGTTAGACAAGTGAAATTGACTTATTACCGCACAATTAAAGATGCCAATGGCAATATTGCTCCCGTAGTGTTAGATTCGGTGACTCATATTAATAAAAATTTTTGGTTCAATTGGGATAATACAGGTTACAATGTGCCTGTGCCACGGACTATAATTTCTGGATCAGAAACTTTCTTTATGAATTTATACTTTATTCCAGTTGACGATTCTTACCAATATGATGTTTTTACTTTTCATTATCATGGCGGTGCTAAGAAAACTGTTAAGCTATTCGCTAATAATTTGAAGGTAGAAAGCTCTCAACAATTGAAACTTGAATACCCTACTAACAAAGAAAGATTCACACCTTGCCAAAACATACAAATTAAATGGCGTGGTCAAGTGCCAGGAGTACCAGTTGTTGTGGAAGCAAACTTTGCAGACAGCAGAAATTGGGTGCAACTTGGAGAGGTAAATGATTCAGTATTGGATTGGCAAGTGCCAAACACTTTAACAAATAATTTACAAATTAGAGTATCGCAGAAATTTGTAAATTCCAACCCACAAATATTAGCTCAAAATATACAGTATTTAAAAGTGAATTATTTGAGCGATGCTTCAAGATTTCTTGCTGGACGAAATGGCGGGTTTATTGAGGAATATGATGTGAATAAAAATAATCAAATGATTCACAGATACAATTTGCCTGGGAAATTGCAATACGATATTACCAATCTTGAATATATTAACAATGACGAGTTCTTTGTTTCATATAATAATAATTATTTAGGCAATAGTAAAGATACAATAGCTATCTTTAGTTCGCAACAGCAAACTATGCTCACTAAGTATCCATTCGAGAAATTCAGAAGTTCAAATTTTGTTGTTGATAATAAAAATAATCAGCTATATGCTATACCTTCGCTTGGGAACATAGTTAGCGTCATTAATGTAAAAGACGGCAGTATTGCCAAAGAGATAAATTTTGGAACACCTGTTCAGAATTTAACTATTAATTCTAAACAAAATGTAGCACTTGTTTCATTGCTCAATGGCGAATATCAATTTTACAACTTACCTATTGATGTAAACTCTGAAATAACATCTTTTAAATTAGAAGATACTCCAATTAGTACTAATATTCTTGTATCTCCAAATAAGAAATATGCTGCAATTTCCTGTAAAGGTTTTGTTGGCACAAAAACTCAAGTAGTACTTGTGGATTTGACAAAAGGCACAATACTAACTATTCTACGAGAAGTGAATACAGAAATAGTTGGAATGGGATTCGACCCTGGCTCTACTGTTTTGATTTTTGGAAATCAAGCTATGCCTCAAATACTTTTCTATGATTTGGCAAAAGCAGAATTTTCAATTAAGTTTACTAATTCGCCGTCGAGCTTATTAACTGATTTGAAATATTCTCCAGCTGGAAATTCTATTGTAAGCACTGCCGATGGTGGCGATGCATTGGTGTATCGCACTTTTATTAAACCAGAATTTGATTTGAATGATTCTTTGATGACTATTGAAGAAGCGAATGTAGATTTGTTAGCTGTAAAAAGTGATGATGAGTTTGTGTTTAATTCTCAAACTAAAGTTTATACTAAAACAATATGCAACAATGGAGATTCTCCAATTATATTCACTGGCTATAAATTGAAAGATGCTATTCATTTCGGTATGCTTAATATTAATTTGCCAGATACTATTTTCCCTAATCAATGCAAAGATTTTCAAATTAATTTTACTCCAAAAGATACTGGTCTTGTAGCAGATTCAATTGTGTTTACTTATTGCAATAGAGAAATTAAGTCCTATATTTCTGGCTTTTCAAAAGCACGTAATATAACTTTCTTAGATAACAACTTTGATTTTGGCGAAACTTGCATTGGCGATACAGTTGTTAGAGATGTTGAAATATTACGCAATAATGACAATGCTCCAATTAGAATCACAAAAATAAGCTGTGAAAGGCTTGATGGAAATATAATCTTTGTTTTCCCTGTAATTGATACAATTTTGCAAGCAAACGAAATTTTGAAAGTTCGAGTTAAAATAGTTTCAGATACATTCGGAATTAGAAATCCAAAAATATTTGTACAAATGTATAACCAAGACAAATACAGATTTGAAACTAAATTTAAAGTGAAAGGTATTGGAACAATAATGAGTATTAGCCATACATATTTGGCTTTTATTCCTGAAATAAAGAAACGAACTATTGAAATTAATAATACTGGAATTGACCCACTTATTATTGATGCAATTAAATTTGTGCCTAACGATAATTTCAGAGTTTCATCTAGTTTGCCATTGAATATTCCTGCAAAAACTAAAGGCACTATTGAAGTAGAATGGTATGGCAATAATTCTAATAAAGCTATTATGGATATTGTGGCGACACCTTGCTTAGCAGCAAAGTCAAGATTTATTCCACTTGTATTCTATACTGGTAGTTCGCTTATTCAAGCATTGGATACTACTGTGAATCCATTAGATGAAGCTACAATTTCTTTGAAGTATCAAAACAACGAAGCAATGTCTTATTCAGGTGAAAGATTCTTTGAATCTGAACTAATGGTTAATCAAAAACTATTCTTCCCGCTGAGAGTGGAAAGTAATTTAGGAATAGGCAAGTTAATTTCACAACGAACAGAAAATGGAAGAAGATACTTCACAATTAGAGTTGATGGTGTTTTCGACTCTAAAACAGACATTGTTGCAAGAGTGATTGGTATTCCTGGTTTGGCTGAAATTGACACAAGTAAAGTAGAATTTATTAATAGCTCTGCTTTTTGGGGAGTCAATGTGAAAACTACTACAAAATCTGGTACTTTCAAAATTGATGCAAAATGTCCAGGAAGAAAGATTTTAGATATTATTCCAACAAAATCAATTGCAATATATCCAAATCCAGCAAACGAAAAAGTAGTTATTTCGCCTAAAAATACTTCAATGAAGCAAGCAAATGTTAGAATTTTAAATAGTCTTGGCGTTGAAGTTTATTCAAAGAAAAACATCTTATTGGATACAGAATCTAAGTTTGAGATTAACACTAGTAAAATCCCTATTGGTGCTTATAAAATAGTTTTAGAAAGTGAGTTGCAAAATGAATTTGAAATTTTAGAAGGTAATTTAAACGTAGTAAGATGAGAAAAAATATTTACCTTCAATTATTGATTATAAGCTTATCTGCAATAGGTCTTTTTTCCAAAGAGAGTAATATAGACTTAATTGGTAGGACTGAATTTGGCTTAAATAAACATATTACGGATTTAAAAGAATTTCCAGAATATCCGATTTGTTGCACTCAGTTTTTGGGTAACACTGCTTTTGCTTTTGAATTCGACTTAGGTGCAAAATTCAAATTCAAGAAAACACTTTTCGGTTCACCGTTGTCGTTTTCTACTATGCTTGGGCTACGCAATGTATCAGTGAAATTGAGCGAAGATAAACAAGTTGGCTTTAGAATTTATGACAATAACTATCAACCATTGATTTCTAATTTCACAATTGATAATTCAATTTATTTACTGAATTTCAAAAATAGATTGACTTTGGAAAATCTATTTGCTGATAATTTTAGTTTCGATATTGGTCTTGATTTGGGAATACCGATTATTAAATCATTCACTCAGGCAGAAACTGCGGTTTCGCCAAATGATTTCAATTTCGAAAATGGCAAAAGAATTCGTAATGAAGCAAGTGGAGATATTCCCAGTATTGCTTCTGTAACAATTGCACCAGCTATTGGAGCAAAATACCTCGCATATAAAGATGGTGATTTAAGCATTATGCCTTTGGTCAATATATCATACCAAGTCAATTCTATGGTTAGTGGTTTGAATTGGAATTTGCTTTCTGCTCATGTTGGTGCTGAATTTGCAATGAATTTAGGCACTAAAGACGAAGTGCCACCTCCCCCGCCTCCACCAATCCCAGTGGAATTGCCTAAAGCGAAAGAACCAGAAATAGTGAAACAAGATACGATTATAATTAACGGAACGATTTATTCAAATGGCAAAGCAGTTAATAGCAAAAGCCCAATTGAAATAAGAAAAGAGGTAACTAACTATTATTCTACGTTTGAACTTATCCCAGTTCTATTTTTTGCAGAAAATCAATCAACTCCTCTTGGCATTGAAAAAAGCAGTGATAAATCTATAGAGAATATTGGTGCTTTGCAAATTATTAATTCTGTGATTGATTATGCAAAAGCAAATCCAAGCGATAAAGTTACGGCTCGTTTTATTACTCATAATGGTGAAGATGAGGGAGTTAATAATGCTCGCAATGAGTGGTTGATGAATTATTTGAAACAGCAGGGTGCAACAATTAATATTGCTTATGCAAAAGAAATAAAGAAAATCAACTCTAACGATAGAGATGAAATAAAGCAAGACAATCAAAGAATGGATTTCCTAATTAATGGCAAGAGAAAAAATATAAGCACTAGCTGGCTATTGAAAGAAGAAATTGCTATAGTTTACCCAAAAGTTGAATTCAAGGTAAACACTAATTGTACGGCTTCACCTTGCAATAATCTACTCACTGTCCAATCCAACAATGGAACTATAGACCAAACAGTTGGCAATGAGTTTGAATTGTCAAATCAAGTGATGACTTCTTTGCAAGATAAAACTGATTTGTCGTTTTTAGTGGAAGCAACTGATAGCAAAGGCAATATGAAAAGAAATACTTTTTCCAGCAAATTGGAAACTAAATCAATTCTTTTAAAAGATAACTTTGTTACCTCCTACCAAACAAGCAAAGACTTTAATGATTACTTGCTTGGCTTCTGTGAATTTGAAAAAGCTGAAATTTATGATGTGAACGACAAGGTTTTGGACTTAGTTTCAAAAGAGTTAGAAGCAGGCAAAAAGGTAGTGTTAATACCAATGACAGACAATATTGGTACTGAGGAATACAATTTACAACTTAAGAAACAACGAGCCAAATCAGCACTTAAATATTTGAAGCAAAATTTTAATTTAGAGATTGATTACACTGCCCAATCAGGAATTAACAACGACAATCCATATCGCAGATTACTAAATAGAAGTGTAGTTGTAAGGGTATTTGAAAATAAATAAACTTTGTTTTGATTTTTATTCTTAAATTTGGCTTTGGAATTTGCGAATTTCAAAGCCAAACTTTTTTTCAGCCACACAGAAATTTAAAAAAGAAGAATAAATGACAGTTGATTTAATAATAGCAACAAGCGATAAGCAAATTTTCGGCGAAGTGAAAAACTATTCTAATAGCAATCCGATTTGCAACTTTGGCTATTGCTTAAGTCTGCAAGAAATTGCTGATTACCAATCTGCAAACACAAAATATTTATTGTTAGACATAGACAACTGCTCTTATTATTTCGATGTGCTACTCAATCAAAATATAAAAACCAAGTTCAAAGAAATTATACTTTTCACAAGGCAAGAATCGCAATATGCAAATGCTGTGAAAGCTGTAAAGTATGGTGCTACTGACTTTTGCCAAATTGATGAACTTATTCCGACATTGAAAAACTATTTCAGCAATCAGTCCGAAATTGTAAACTCATTCCATAACAACATCTCAATTCTCGACGAGAATAACAATCCAGTTTTTAGTTTAGAGAAAGTTTTCAATCTAGTTCCCTCGGGTATTTTCTTTATTGATGCTAATACATATAAAATTTTAGATGTGAATATCAGAGTGGTTGAATACTTTGCAAAAGCTAAAGAAGATATGATTGGCAAAAGTATGGTGGAACTTAATTTATGGGCAGACAATGAAGATTATATGGATTTTATTCATAGATTAAAGGAAGAAAAACGACTTCGATATAAAGAATATATTTTCAATAGACAAAATGGAAAAGACGGAACTGTACTTGTAAGTGCTGATTATTACGAAATTGAAACAGAATCTTTGATTATTATTTCTGGTGTGGACATTAGCGATAGAGCCGCAGCAGCCAAAGAAAGAAAAATAGTGCAATCGCAACAATCGGAACTTACTATATTAAAAGGTTCTTTTGTGTCTATGATTTCACACGAATTCCGCACTCCTCTTACCACCATTCAACTTTCAACTGATTTACTACGAAGATATAGCGACAAATGGACTGAAGAAGAACGTAATAAGCAATTCGACAGAATACAAGCGACTATGCTCAAGATGACTAAGCTTATGGAGAATGTGCTTATAATTGGAAAAATTGAATCGGGGCAATTTGTACCAAATTTAGAGAATATTGATTTGGCATCGTACTGCTCAGCAATTGCTGGAAATATTGAATTTAATTCAATGGGTACACATAAAATTAAAATGAATTATGAAGAGAATGAATTTGTAACAAACATTGATGAGAATTTAATTGGTTTGATAATTACTAATTTGCTTACAAATGCTGTGAAATACTCACCCAAAGGTTCGCAAATTGATTTCACTTTGAAACAAACAGATATTGGTACAGATTTCATCATTCAAGATTATGGTATGGGAATCCCGCCTGATGATTTGCCTAATCTATTCAATTCATTTTTCCGTGCTAAAAATGTTGGCCCAATAGATGGATATGGACTTGGACTTTCGCTTGTGAAAATGTGTGTGGAAGCTCACAAAGGTGAAATCTCTGTGGAAAGTACATTGGGTGAAGGCACAACTGTAAAAGTTTCTATTCCAACAAGTCTTACTCACGATGACTTTACATTCCGTATTAATTAAGACTTTTAAAAACTTTAAATAAATAATTTGAAATTAGTTTATTATATTCTAATTCTTAATTTGCAACAAAAATATTTTTGAAAAATTAGAGTAGAATATGTCGGAATCTTTACAATCAAATGTTAATGCTGGACACCCAAAAGGTCTATATGTATTGTTTTTTACCGAAATGTGGGAGCGATTCGGTTATTACTTAATGCTGGGAATATTTTCTTTATTTATGATTGATAAATGGGAAAATGGAGGCATGGGATTTGTGAATGCTCAAAAAAGCGATATATACGGTACATATATTGGGCTTGTCTATCTCACTCCTTTTATTGGGGGTTTGCTTGCCGATAGGGTGCTTGGCTATCGGAAAAGTATTATTGCTGGTGGTTTGCTTATGGCAGCTGGTTATATTGGGCTTTCAATGCACACTGTCACATCGTTCTATATATCTCTTCTTTTGATTATTCTCGGCAATGGTATGTTCAAACCGAATATATCTACTCTTGTTGGGAATCTATACAACAACGATAAATACAAACAAAACAAAGATGCGGGTTTCAATATATTCTATATGGGAATAAATATTGGGGCTTTCGTTTGCAATTTTGTTGCTGCCTATATGAGGATTAACTATGGCTGGGGCTATGCTTTTATAGCTGCTGGTGTGGGTATGATTGTGGGAGTTATTATTTTTATAGCTGGCACAAAGCACATTAAAGAAGTGGACGTAATAAAACCTTTGCAGGAAGGGGATATGTCCACTGCAAAAATATTGATGAGTACTGTATTGCCTATGTTTGTATTTGGTTTGATTGGCTATTTTATAAATGGAATTACAAGTGCTGCAAACCCAAGTGGAAATTTTTTCGGATCAGATACGAATGATGCTTTTATATTCGGTTGTCTGCCTGTAGTATTGTTCTTTGTGTATTTATACAAATCTGCTAATAGTGAAGACAAAAGACCTATTGGTGCTTTGCTTGCAGTATTTGCTTGCATTATTATCTTTTGGGCGGTTTTCCACCAAAATGGAGACGCACTTACAATTTGGGCAGAAGAATATACAGATAGAGAAATGCCACATACGGTTGCAACTTTTGCAAATTCCACTGGTATGGCTCAAACTGTTACTAATTTAGGTGATTCCACCGATGCTAAAAGCAAAGCTTACTTCCATAATCTAAATCCACAATTAGTGCCTGCCGAAGGGCAAAGCTTGAAACTTTTCTCAACTGAATTATATCAATCAATCAATCCATTTTGGGTTGTGGTGCTTACTCCAGTTGTTGTTGGATTTTGGGGATTGCTTAGATCTAGAAAAAAAGAACCTACCACACCAACTAAAATAACTTTCGGATTGGTGATTACGGCTCTGTCTGCTCTTGTAATGGTTGGGGCAGTTTATGCTTCGAATAATTTGGCTACAAAGGCAAGTAGTCTTTGGCTAATAGCTGCTTATGGAGTAGTAACTATTGGTGAACTTTGCCTTTCGCCTATGGGTCTATCGCTGGTTTCAAAGCTAAGCCCTCCACGCATCACGGCTTTGATGATGGGAGGTTTTTTCCTTTCTACTTCTTTGGGCAATAAACTTTCTGGTGTGCTTTCTGGGCTTTGGGAAGGTTTTACAGATAAAACTCATTTTTTCTATATGAACTTTGCTTTGCTAATGGGTGCAGCTTTCTTGCTATTTATTATGCTTAAATGGCTTAATAGTGTTATGAAAGAAAAGAACATTTATTGATTTGTGTTTTACTTAATTAGAAATTAATAATTTTTGAATTTTAGGAGACTTAAATGTCTGAAACAATACAATCTGATGTACAATCGGGACACCCAAAAGGGCTTTATGTCCTGTTTGTAACAGAAATGTGGGAGCGATTTAGTTACTACGGAATGCGTGCTATCTTCACTTTGTATATGGTGAAAGCACTTATGATGAACAACCAAGAAGCTTCCAGAATATATGGTAGCTATACTGGACTTGTTTATTTGACTCCACTAATTGGTGGGTTTATAGCCGATAGATATTGGGGAAATAGACGCTCAATATTTGTGGGTGGGTTGCTAATGGCTCTCGGTCAGTTTGCAATGTACTTCAGTGCTTCTAATTACGCAAACCAAGATATTGCTATTCCTATGATGTGGGTCGGTTTATCTTTCCTAATAATTGGAAATGGTTTCTTCAAACCAAATATTTCTACTATGGTGGGGCAACTCTATCCAGAAGGGGATAGGCGAGTGGATTCGGCATTTACAATATTCTATATGGGTATTAATCTCGGTGCATTCTTCTCTCCATTAGTTTGTGGTTATTTAGGCGACACTAATAATCCTGCTGATTTCAAATGGGGATTCCTTGCTGCTGGTATTGGTATGCTTGTTTCAGTTACTATTTTTGAATTATTGAAAGATAAATACATTGTTAACTCCGATGGTAGAGCTTTAGGAATAGTTCCAGAGAAAAAAGAAGTAATCTTAGACGACAAAGAAACAGTTAAGATGGATGTAAGCGCAACTACTCTAGCAATTTGGGGAGTTATCTATGTAGCTGTTTTGGCTTTCTTCCATTTTGTAGCTAGTATGGATAACATTGGTACTTTTATCTTTGCAACTACAATCGTAGGTCCAGCCTGGATAATTTCCGATAAAACATTAACTAAAGTAGAACGAGAGCGGATTATAGCAATTTATATTATAGCATTCTTTGTGATTTTCTTCTGGTCTGCTTTTGAGCAAGCTGGAGCCTCTCTCACAGTTTTTGCTGATAAGAATACAGATAGATTTATAGGTAGCTATGAAGTGCCAGCTTCTTATTTCCAATCTGTGAACGCTGTGCTTATTGTGATTTTTGCACCTCTTTTCGCTTGGCTTTGGAGCAAACTTGGCAAAAGAAATATGGAACCAGCTTCGCCTGTGAAACAGGCAATTGGTTTGTTCTTGCTTTCAATGTCTTATTTGGTTATTGCATTCGGTGTGAAAGGAGTGGACGCTGCCACTAAGGTTTCTATGCTTTGGTTGATTTCGCTATATATGTTGCAAACTTATGGTGAGCTTTGCCTATCGCCAATTGGACTTTCTATGGTAAATAAATTAGCTCCTATTCGTTTGTCGTCTCTTTTGATGGGTGTTTGGTTCTTATCTACAGCAGCTGCAAATAAGTTTGCTGGAGATTTGAGTGCATTGCTTCCACAAATTGATCCAAAAACAAATCAAGTAGTTGCGACTTCATTCTATGGACTATTTGCTATAAATAATCTTTACGATTTCTTTATGGTGTTTATGGTAATGAGTTTGGTGGCGAGTATAATTCTCTTTGCCCTACAGAAATGGATACTTAAATTAATGCACGGCATTAGATAATATCAAAAAGCCCAATTCATTTGAATTGGGCTTTTTTTTGTTTTTTTATATTTGTTGATTCTATCTTGGAACAACTGCGTTACTGGTAGCAGTTACTTTATATTTGAAGTCTATAGTTTTCTTTTCATTTTTATCTACTTCTACTTTTAAAATACTATTTATTTTGTAAACTTATAAATCCGAGGTAAAAAAAGATGTATTCCAATATATATTTATTAAAAATTCTTTTATGTCTTTGATAATTTAATTATTTTACCTAATTTTACAATTATACAAAAATCAAAAATAATATGAAATATCTAAATTTAACTTTTCTATTCATCTTGATAATAGGTTGTTCTTCACCTGTCAAAATTGTAAAATTTCAAACCACATATACAACCATTAGAGAAAACGAGAAAACTTATTTAGAGTGGGAAGTATTAAACGCTGACTCTATCATAATAAAGCAGTTAGGTTCAGATGAAGAAATGCTTGAAAATGCTCCTTTAAAAAGTAAAATGATTATTACCCCATCTTTTAGTACCGAGTATGTTTTAAATGCTTATAAGGGGGATGAATATGAAAAACAAAAATGTTGGTTAGATGTTATTTCTAAGCCTGAGAATATTAAAACCATCAGAGATACCGTTGTTATCGTAAAACCTACAATTAGTGCTGACCCTAGCCAAAACAAATCAAAATATCTTAATGGTTTGCAAACCATTGAAAACTTAAATAAAAAATCAAAAGTACAATTTGAAATATTTTTAGTTGATAGAACTAATTTCCCTAAAGAAGTAAAACTTTATTTGACAGTAAAGGATGAAAATGGAAATTTTATAGCTAATATGGCACCACCATTTGGGTCAAAAAATTCTGCGAATAAATATTTTAAAAATTTACAGGATGAAATAGATGGAACCCCATACAATATTGAGGATTATGATATTGAAGAAAGACATGATACTTTATCACAAAAATATTCATTCTCTTTAGTTTTAGATCATAGTGGTTCAATGGGGACTAATATTGATACTTTGCATAAAGCTGTTAAATTGTTTGTAAATAAAATGGAAAAGCAAGATAAAGCTTCCATTGTTAAATTCGACCAATTTGTAGTTAATTCAGTAAGTTTGACAGATGACAAATCATTATTGCTTGACAACTACCATTACAATGGTCTTCAGGGCTTTGGAGGTGGCACTGCTTTAATTGCTGCTGCTGATGAAGGAATAAGAACATTAACAGATAATAAAACAACAAATATAGTAATACTTTTCACAGATGGTTTTGAAAATGCATATTTATATTCTACAATAATTCAAAAGACTGGCTATGCATTCAAACCAAATTCTTTAATTTACAATGCTAGAGCAGCAAATGTCAAACTTGTAACAGTGGGTTATGGAAATGTTGACAAAGATTTACTTGAGAAACTATCAACTTTGACTGATGGAAAAAGTTATTATGCTCAAAATGGTAAAGAATTAGATCAGATTTTCAACGAATTGCCACGCCTATTTCACAATTATTATGTTTTAAAATTTAAGCCCAAAAAAATTGATGGCAAGCATTCTTTCAGTATGACTGTAGCAAATCCAGATGGTAGCGAAGACAAGATTACAAAAAGTACTTATGTAGGCAAAGTAGATTTAAAAGATTTAGATTTTATGGCAAGACAATGTGTAGCATTTTTTGAACTTAAAAGCGATGAATTAAAAGATATCTATAGGACATATATTGAGAGTTTTGCCAAGTATTTACAGATGAACACAAAATCAACATTGGAAATTCATGGGCATACTGATTTAACAGGAAGTAAAGAGCAAAATATGGAAATATCCAAAAGAAGATGTGAAAGAGTTGCTTCAGAATTTAAAAAGAATGGTGTTGATAAATCAAGAATTAAGTTAAATCCACACGGAATGAATGAACCTGTTTGGTTTCCAGAATTAGATGTTTATCAAAGCGAACAAAATAGAAGAGTTGAACTTATTATCAAGGATTAAAATGCAAAAAATATTTTTTCTAATTTGTTTATTCAGTTCAATAAATTTGTACTCTCAGCAAAACAATGTCCCTTATTTAGTAAAAAATTCTTTGTCATCTGTTGTACTTATTACTACTGATTATTCTTCAGGTAGTGGAGTTGTTGTTAATACCGAAGGAGTTATTCTCACTAACTTTCATGTAGTAAGTAGTGTTTTAATTGATAATTCTGTTATAACAGTTAAAACACATAATAATGATTTGTATATAGCAACTATTTTAAGTTATGATGAAGATTTAGATATTTGTTTAATAAAAACTGAAAACTTGGTTAATGAAAAATCAATCTTTATAGCCCATCAGGATAGTATTAATCTTGGCGAAGATGTAATTTGTATTGGTAATCCATTAGGATTGACAGAGTATGTTACAAAAGGTATAATATCCAAATATAACACACCTTATATCTTTACAAGTGCTAGTATAAATCCAGGCAATAGTGGAGGTGCAATGATTAATATGAAAGGAGAATTAGTAGGTATACCAACACAGACTATAACAAACACTCAAAATGTTAATATGGCACTATGCATTCGTACAATTAGATACTTTTTGAAGAAAAACAAAATAAATTTCAAGGAATATAAATTATGATGTATATTTAGTCCTGGTTCTGGAAAGATGAATTTAGACCATTTATCATCAAGTTGTTTAAATCCATCTGGTAATTGTGTGTGATAAGCACGATGGCTAACACATATTGATGGTTGAAAGAAAAATTTGTCATTAAATAATTTGATGTGATAACCAATTCGATATGAATTGAAAATCTGAAAACCATTGTCAATTTTCTTGCCGTTATCATTTACTAAAGTTTGAAAACAGGCATCACGTGTACTGCTGCGTAAAGCCCCTACCATAAAAACCTTTGATAAGCAATATCAAAACCGAACTCTCGTATGAAATTGAATTAGAGATTTTAATTTCGTCAATTGTTTGGTCGCTAATAACCTGAACCAATGCAGGGCCCGTATTAATGCCGAAGGTGTGAGGAATTGCACCCATCAAAACCATAACTCCAATAATTAGGAAAATTATCCAATCATACTTTTCATAAAATATTTCGTTCATAGGATTTTTCATGTTCAATACGAGGCCATTTCCATGCATAATGGATAATTAGACAAAGAAGAACGACTTGTATAACTGCGCCAACTACCATGTGTATCCAAGCCTCTCCTACCAAATTATATAATATTAAGGGAATATTAATTGCGGCAATAATGATATTTGCCCAGCGATTTACTTTAGCCGTCAGGGCAACGGAAAGGAAAATCATTAGTGCCGGAGTTGCAACCATGGCGAGTGCTGCCAAAAGAAATCCATGCGTAATATCAAATACAAATACCTTGCCTGCTAAAATATCTTTCAGTGAACCTGGCATATACAAGTGGAAATAATCTAAATAGATGATGAGAAACATTAAGCTCGCCCAAAGCGAGGCAAGCTTCAGTTTCAAACTGACTTTGATGTCTTCCAGTGCATTTTGTGGTGTTTTTTGTGTATTCATATTTTTGGTTCTTATTATGTAAAGTATACTATTGTTTAAATTATTTGCGTAATAAACTTAAGAAAAATCAAGTTTATTTCTTGTTGAAAAGCCTATCATTCTTTATTCTCCGTTAGAAGAATATTTTTTGAATTGCGTATAAAGTTTTGCGTGTTGCCGAAGTTGGCGATTTTCACTCCCAAAGTTCATACGACGAATATTTGTTCAATCACAAAACTGTCATACGAAACACCAAACCACTAACGCTTTTGCCAAACCATTATTGGTGGCTGGTGTTCTATCTGTCTTTATTATTTGTTAAAAACAGTTTTGTTAAACCAATGCTAAATTACTAAAAATTATATCCTATATTTAGTCCTGGTTCTGGAAAGATGAATTTAGACCATTTATCATCAAGTTGTTTAAATCCATCTGGTAATTGTGTGTGATAAGCACGATGGGTAACACATATTGATGGTTGAAAGAAAAATTTGTCATTAAATAATTTGATGTGATAACCAATTCGATATGAATTGAAAATCTGAAAACCATTGTCAATTTTCTTACCATTGTCATTGACAAAATGTTGTAAAGTAGGCATTATATCTAGTTGGGCATATAAACCTTCGTATAAAAATCGTTGGTAAGAGAAAGTTACCCCATACTCACGAACATAGCCAGGGAATTTTTCTTCAGGCTTTTTATACGCATCGTTAAGAAATGGGTGAATACCATTGGGCCAGGCATATTTCCATGTTTTTGGAGAAAATCTAATTATATCTTTTCCTGTTAAACGATAACCTAAATCGAGTTGAAAGAAATTTGGAGGATTTTCAGTATCTAAATTACCCAAGAAAACAAATAATGAAGTACCGACGAACCACCGTTTGTAAGTGCTGTCTGTTTCATCATATTGTGCTTTGAGTTGTAGAGCGTTTGACATAAATAAAATCAAGGCTAACCATAATATTTTCTTTTGCATATCTTTTTTTTAATTGTTATTAAATGATACTACAAAATTAGCTTGGCAGATAGCTTAAAAACGTTCACTTAAGTTAAGAAATGAAACTTACCTTATATTTATTTTATAATCCTTGCTCTAAGTCGAGTCAAGTTGTGCCTAATAGCCCACAACTGTCCATCCTAAAATAATTCACAGCCCATTTCTTTAAATTTACCTCGTAAATTCAATTACGTGGGCACTCACAGTTATAGTTCTACAGACAAAGAAAGGGGCAAAACCACTCACGTGTTCCTCTGTCATCACGTTGATTATGGCTTTGGAACCATTCAGTAAGTTGGCTTTCTTCATCATCGTTGAATACGCATTTTCGTACAATTGCCTTTTGTTCATACCTCCAATTCCCAATACATAAGACGCCTCCGAACTTCCGCTTACCTGATCAATTACTATGAAGTTGTTCCCACTTAAGTGTACCTCAGTGGCGTTTTGATTGTGGTTGGTAATAAGGGCGGTGCCGATGCCACATGAACTAATAAATGCCGCGAGCAATAATAACACGGAATAAATGCCGATCTTTTTCATTGTAGTACCTATTTATTGTTATAGATGTTTTAAAAATTATACCCAAAATTAAGCCCAGGTTGAATAAAGTAGTTAGGCCATTCTTTTTCTTTTAATTTAAAAGATTCTGGAACATTAGTTCTTATAGGCCAATAACTGCATCCAATAGCTGGTTCAAAAAATAATCGGTTTTTAAAAAACTTAAACTGGTAACCCAAATGGAAGTTTAGATATAACGTGTATCCATTTCCAATCTCTTTTTTATTCGCATCAAAATATTTTTCAAAAGCATTTAATGCATGAAGAGATGTAAAGAATCCTTCCCCAAAAAAACGTTGATATCCTATTGTAGGTGCAAGTATGCGTGCATGTCCTGGATAGTTTAGTCCCGGTTTATCAAATGATGGTCCAAATGGGATTCCTATTGGCCAAGTATAAATGGATCTTTTAAAATCTAAGGAAACAACATCTTTAGGTGTTATCCTATAACCAAGATTTAATTGTACATACTCAGGGCTATGTTTGGTAAAATTACCTAACATAAAGAGTGAACTCCCAACGAACCACCGTTTGTAAGTGCTGTCTGTTTCATCATATTGTGCTTTGAGTTGTAGAGTGCTTGACAATAATAAAATCAAGGCTAACCATAATATTTTCTTTTGCATATCTTTTTTTTAATTGTTATTAAATGATACTACAAAATTAGCTTGGCAGATAGCTTAAAAACGTTCACTTAAGTTAAGAAATGAAACTTACC
>Ga0163148_10002316_pt1 | contig 22992 bp, 24 predicted proteins | sample OliLakLV19MP7P2_FD_148606 | JGI IMG/M metagenome (GOLD analysis project Ga0163148, IMG submission 148606) | Freshwater microbial mat bacterial communities from Lake Vanda, McMurdo Dry Valleys, Antarctica- Oligotrophic Lake LV.19.MP7.P2 | ecosystem: Environmental > Aquatic > Freshwater > Lake >...
GAGAGGTGGCCGAGAGGCTTAAGGCGCTTTCCTGCTAAGAAAGAGCGGTTTAACAGCCGTCGAGGGTTCAAATCCCTCCTTCTCCGTTTTCCCCCGATAGCTCAGTTGGTAGAGTGCTTGTGTGAAGAACAAGAGGTCGTCAGTTCGATACTGACTTGGGGGATTGCGTTGCCTTATAGCTCAATGGTAGAGCAAGCGGTTGTTAACCGCTAGGTTGTAGGTTCGAGTCCTACTGGGGCAGCCATTTTTTAAATTGCCGGGTAGACAAATTCGTAAAGTCGCCTATCTCTGAAATAGGAGTTTCTGTAGGTTCAAAGCCTACCCCGGCACCCAATTATTGGGAAGTCGCCTAATCGGTATGGCACCGCTCTTTGAAAGCGGAAAAATGCAGGTTCGATCCCTGCCTTCCCAGTTCTGCTATTACCAAAGCAGATCAATTACACTCCTGTAGCCCAATTGGCAGAGGCCGCAATTTCAAAAATTGTGTTGTGTGAGTTCAAATCTCACCAGGAGTACCAAATTTTTAACAATTTTCTAGTTGCTCCTGTGGCGGAATTGGCAGACGCGGCAGACTTAAAATCTGTTTTATTTTGAGTGTGAGTTCGAGTCTCACTAGGAGCATGAACGGGATGTAATTCAGCGGCCAGAAGCCATGCTTTGGGAGCATGGAGTCGTTGGTTCAAATCCAACCATCCCGACTTTACCCCTGTGATGTAATTGGAAAACATCACTCGCTCAGAACGAGTGTTTTTTGCAGGTTCGAGGCCTGTCAGGGGTATGAGGTTTTATTTAATCTCAAATCTCAAATCTCAAATCGGTTTTGCCCCTGTAGCCCAATCGGTAGAGGCGCTAGATTTAGGATCTAGTTAGTGCTGGTTCGATTCCAGTCAGGGGTATTTGGTGACATCGCGGGTGAAGTAGCCTGGGTAGGCTTGGAGGTTTCATAAGCCTCTTAATAGCAGGTTCAACTCCTGCCCCCGCCACCAAAAATGCAGGTGTGATGTAATTAACAACATGAGGGTTTCATACAGCCTTTTTGCTAGTTCAAATCTCGCCGTATGCTTGGCGTGCTGGTGTAGCTCAATTAGGCAGAGCAACTGATTTGTAATCAGTCGGTTGTAGGTTCAATTCCTATCACCAGCCCCACAATTGCGGATATGGTGTAACGGTAGCATTCGAGTCTTCCAAACTCTAGGCACGAGTTCGAGCCTCGTTATCCGCTTGGGGAAACAAGAAGTTTGTTAAATCTCACATCTTGCACCATTCTCAAGAACAGGCAAGATGCCTGTTCCACAAAGAGTAGATTTTCTTGTGGAACAGGCATCTTGGCCGTTCATAAAAGGCTTATTGACAATGGTGCAACATCTCTGTTAAATCCAAAATCTCAAATTTAAAATCTCAAATCGGTTTGCGGGTGTCATGTAGCGGCTAGCATCTGAGTATGCCATTCTCAGCGCATGGGTTCGAGTCCCATCATCCGCTTTTGTAGTCCTGAGCTTCGATGGTAGAGCATCTGCCTTAAAAGCAGGCGCTGGGTAATATCCTGCCAGGATTACTAATTTATGGGAGTGTAGCTCAATGGATAGAGCGCCGCGCTTCGGACGCGGATGTTGTGGGTTCAAGTCCTGTCACTCTCGTTGTTTTTGCTTTAATTTAAGGAGGCTGATTCCATTGAATGGATAATTTTTTATATTAAGAACGATCGCCCTTTGCGTGTCCCAATCTTTGGAGCCTACATACTTTAATACGAGAGGAAAGGTACCGCTGTCAAAATTAGCGGGCGTTTGAGAATGAGGAGTGCATTGAACCCGGCAGGTTGGCTTAAAGGTAGCCATCCTTTAAAGAGTGTGTAATAACTCATCGGCGGAGTCCCTCTAGTAACTGAGAAAACGCAATGCTCTGATAACTTGCACGCGAAGTGCGATCGCACGTTAACAAAAAACATGGGAGCGTAACTCAACTGGATAGAGTGTCGAGCTTCTACCTCGAATGTTGTGGGTTCAAGTCCTACCGCTCCTGTTGAATGGGTTCGTAGCTTAATTGGTAAAGCATCTAACTGGCTGTTAGAAAGATATCGGTTCAAATCCGATCGCAATCCACCACACCAATTTTAGATTTTAGATTTTAGATTTTAGATTTACTCGACAGGTGAATCTTTTAAGCGGGGTCATAGCTCAATTGGTAGAGCGCTTGCTTTGCACGCAAGAGGTTAGGAGTTCAATTCTCCTTGATTCCACTGCGGTGTCTGAAGCCAAAGCGGTAGCGGCGCTGGTTTGTGGAACCAGTAATAGCGGGTTCAATTCCCGTCGGACACCCCTTGGAAGATGCCGCTAAATGGTTGGCAACCAGTCTTGAAAACTGGGGTACAGGTAACTGTAAGGGTTCGATTCCTTCATCTTCCTTTTAATTAACCACCGGAAGTCGAAAAGCGAGACACCGTGCTGATAACGCGGCGATAGGAGGGGCAGTACCTCCTCGGTGGATTTCTTATGATTTTATATATAAATAAGGAATAATTATGGTTGATTTTTTTCACGATATTTGCTATTATAGACTGAGAAAAATTATGGGGAGGTCGCCTAAGTGGAATGGCACCGTAAAAACTTTGGAAAAGCGGCTCTCAAAAGGACGATCGGGTTTGTTGAGTAGGGTAAAAAGTTGCTTGGCGACGTTCCTTGAAAACGCAAACTGGCAGCGGGTTGCGGAGGCACTGAAAGGAATTAACAGTCCGAGATGGGGGTAGTTCCCATCTGCTTGCGGGCAGTAAGGAAGCGCGTTTCCTGAAAGTTGCTGTCGATCGATGCGGGTTCGAGTCCCGTCCTCTCCATTTATTGTTTTTAACATTTTAACAAAACAAAGGTTAAACATGAGAAAATTAAAATATTGCGTTGCTTGCACCGTTGACGGTTTTATTGCTCGCGAAGATGGCTCATTTGATTGTTTTCCTAGGTCAGGAGAGCATTTCGCTGATTTGTTTGAGTTTTTTCCTGAGACTTTTCCGGCTCACGTTCAAAAGGCTCTAGGCATTAGTCCAGAAAACAAGCAGTTTGATGCGGTTTTGATGGGACGGAAAACCTATGAGGTAGGGCTAAATGTTGATATAACTAATCCTTATCCCAGCTTGAAGCAGTATGTTTTTTCGCGCACTATGGAAGCCAGTCCGGATGAGAATATTCAACTTGTTTCGGACAATCCTGTCGCATTGGTTAAGGAATTGAAAAAAGAAACGGGTAAAGACATCTGGCTCTGCGGTGGTGGCGCTTTAGCGGCCACTCTTTTTTCTGAGATAGACGAGATGATTGTGAAGTTGAATCCGGTAGTTATCGGAGCGGGAATTCCTCTTTTTTCCGGTGCAATCGAGCCGACCAATTTGGAACTTGCCGATCGCAAAATCTATAGCAACGGTTTCATGTTACTTCATTATCGAGTGAAGCATTAGCAATCTGGACTTTATGCGTTGCAATTGCTGGGGGCCAAAAAGGACTGAAGTCCTTACTAAAAAATGATTTTCTAGGAATTACACAAAAATTGTATGCGGTATTTTCTCGATTTCAATGTTGAGTCAGGCCGATCGCCACAATTTTTTACGAAAATAGTTGATTTTTCAGAACAGTTGTGTTATATTAACCGAGATGCGGGAGTATAGCTCAGTTGGTTAGAGCAGGTGACTCTTAATCTCAAGGTCGAAGGTTCAAGTCCTTCTACTCCCATCCCAAATAACATACGACTCACAAGGCTTTGAGACTTTAAACTGTCTCTAGTATGTCGTTTTTAGCCCATTTTGCGCTCACGATAGCAGCCAACGGTAGCGGTTCGATTACTGTGAGTGTTTGCGTAGTGGGATTTTTAATGCCGATCGACCATTGGGGCGAGTTGATCGATAAAAGTGCGATCCCCAAGCTATTTTTAAACTGAATAACAACAGGAAATGGTGATTAGCTATGATGGCAAGTCTCTCGGCGCGCTGCTATGGGGGCGATCGCGATTTAGATGCGATCGCGCATTTAATGAATACTTGCGAAGAAGTCGATCGGCTCGATGAAGGCACTTCCATCTCGGAACTACAACAAGAATTTAACGCACCGTTTTTCAACAAAGCCCGGGATATCCGCCTTTGGGAAGATGCGGAAGGAAAATTAATCGGTTTTGCTCAGTTGTCAGTTTCTGAGCCTGGGGAAGTAATTGACGGTTGGCTGTGGTTTCGCGTCCACCCCGACGTGCGATCCGGCAATGTGGAAGCGGCGGCAGTGGCTTGGGGCGAAACGCGGATGCGCGAGGTGGCATCATGGCGGGGCGCGCGCGTGAAGTTGCGATCCTGGGTTAACGCGGTAGATGCCGATCGCATTTCTGTGCTGGAAAGTTGCGGTTTTATAGTCGATCGCCATTTTTGGCGCATGGCGCGATCGCTTTCTGAACCGATCGCAGAACCGCAATTCCCCGAAGGTTTTACGCTGCGTCTATTCCCCGGCGAACAGGATGCCGAAGCTTGGGTAGAACTGTACAATCAATCGTTTATCGACCACTGGAATCACCACGATTTAACAGTCGAGAAATTCAAATACGATTTAGCCCAACCCAGTTATAGAAAGGATTTAGACTTAATTGCAGTGGCTGCTGACGGGACTTTTGCAGCTTTCTGTTATTGCGAAATTAGCACCGAAAAGTGCGATCGCACTGGACGAAACGAAGGCTGGATTATGTCTCTCGGCACGCGGCGCGGCTTCCGCAAAATTGGATTGGGACGAGCTATGTTGCTGGCTGGTTTGCATCGGCTGAAAGCTGCCGGTGTCGAGACTGCTATTATCGGTGTCGATACTGCAAATCCTTCAGGTGCATTGCGACTTTACGAGTCAGCCGACTTCCATAATATTCGCGATAAGATTTCTTATGTTAAGGATGTTTAATCGATGTTACAGCGGGCGATCGAACGAGAGTCCCCAGAAACCGGGTTTTTTACCGAATCTGTGGGTGTACCGAAGTATTTTCGTAAAAAACCCGGTTTCTTTGGTCAAGTGCGAAGTCCTGAAAAAAAACTTTTCCCACCCCCTTGACACCTTTGTAGTATGTATGTAGTATATAGGTATGGAAAACGCAGGAAAACCAAAAACCTTTATTTTCCGTACAATTCTGAACCTTGACAACTAAATATCGATCGAAATTTCAAGGAACATCAATTTGAAAGTCTTTTAACAGAGACTGAATTGTCATGTTTTTACTTTACACCAAACTGTTCGGTTACAAGCTGACTCCCTCCGAGCCAGAGATGGTACCGAATCAGTCTAATTTTAACGGATTTCATGCGGATTCAGAACAGACAATCTCTGCCAGATTGGAATCAACCAAAAAGGCTGAGGAAATCCGCAACATCAAACAAGCTTATCACTTAGAACGGCGCTTCTTTCAGTAAAGATTATCAGATTTCGTGAATTTTTACCGATACTGGCAATTTTATAAGCCTGACAAAAGCCAATTTCAAGAGCAGATAAGCTACCAATCCAAAATCGCTCGCGAGAGGTATCGGTAATGGTTCACATTCGTTTTGAAGGACGTTCCTACGACTTGGCAGAAAACCAACTCGGTATCGCCGCAGGAATGGGCGACAAGGCTATTAAGGAACGTCTTGCACAGCATTTTGATGTCAAGGGCGATCGCTTCGAGTCTTACGTGCTGGATCGTCGTCCCAACGGTGATTTAATTGTCCGCCCAGAAGCCGTTTACGGCTAGGAATTAACTTTTATTCCGCGCCCTAATTCGAGAAGCCTACACACATTAAGGATCTAGTTCTGAAAAGATTGCGGGTTCAAGTCCCGCTAAAGGCTTCGGCTTTTATGGTGAAATGGTAAACACGCTAGAAATTGTCAACAGCTTTTCATACTTGCGCGGAACAAAAATTTGCTCAGCTATCAGGGGGCGCACCCCAACTAAAGAAGCTTACAAACTGGTAAATTCGACTTAAAATCGAATTGTAGGCTCAATTCCTACTCGCCCTCTGGGGTAAAAAACAAAGCTTCTATGACTTGTGCGCCGCCTCTTATGCCTGATTTTTTTAGATCGGTAAGGCGGTTGAAAGTTCCACTTCGCGCCCTAACAAAAGAAGCTTACATACTAGCTCTTGGTAGAGCATTTCTATTTAAAGAAAAGGTCGCGGGTTCAACTCCTGCGTATGTGCAAATGGCTTTCTTAACTTGCGCGATGTGACTTTTACTGGTTTAATATTTTGATTTTAATTCTGTTTTTTGTTGCATCAGGTAAGAGACGCAATTGGTCGTCATTGCCAGAATATCCGCTCTTTAATTTTCAGTTACGCGCCCCAATATGTGAAGCGCATACACACAATTTAACCGATTAGTCACAGGTTCAAATCCTGTCAGTCCCGTTTAAGGGGCTGTAGCTCAGGGGTAGAGCAATCGAACTGTCAAAACGCTTTGCTAACTTGCGCGGAACCTCTATTTTTTTTTAATAAGTGAAGTCCTTAATACAAACTAAATTACTTCAGTCTTAACTGCGATTGACATTAATTTTATCACTTCGCGTCCTAACAGATAAAGCTTACACACTTTCCTAACTATAAGGGCCCTAATGTACCGATATTTGTACCTTGGTTTTATTGAAAATCATGTGGGGTGGGCATCTTGCCAGCCCCAAAAATACAAACTAAATGTGGAACAGCTTATTAAAATCGAAAACCAAAAATCGAAAACCAAAAATCGAAACTGGAGGCAGCACCAATGAATACAGCAGAGCGCGATTTACGTTTAGAAATGCTCAACAGTCTGCTCACCACACCTCACCGCCAACTGGAAAAGGTGACAGAAATTCACAAACTAATTGTCGAATTAGACCCAATTTTTTACGGTCATTTAGCAGTTTGGTATCAGCGTCAAGGCGACGTGCGCGATCACAAGGAAGTTTTTGTCGGAAATTTGCTAACTTCGGCGCTGACGGAACACCGAGATGCCGGTTTTATGATGCTGCAAGAGTTCCCTCCCTACGAGGTTTCGCGGATTGTGGACTTTATGAAACAGCATCAAAATAAGGTGCCTCGGAGTGCGCGCACTGCTGTCACTCGCTATCTGAAATCGCGGGAAAAGAATGCACAGTTTTTCGATCGCGCCGCCCTACGCAACCGCAAAGCAATGAAGCACTTATACGCAACTTTGCACGTCAAGCCGAGCGATCGAGCTAATGCTATTCTGTTTAAGGACAATCCGCCGGAAGACTCTCTAGCATTCGTTTTGAAGCAGTTGGCAAAGGCGGCGACACCTGCGGAACAAGCGAATTTGATTGTTGAGTACAAGATTCCGTATACGATCGCAGTTGGTGCAATCAAACAGCTAACGCCAACAGTTTTGGCCGCGCTGATTAACTCGATGTCGCCGCAGGAAGTCATCAACAACCTGAAATCGATTCAGTCTCGCGGCGCGATGGATCACCCGGATGTCAAGCTGTTGATTGACTCGAAGCTGGATGAAGCCACAAAGTGCGATCGGGTTTCTGCTTACAAAGCGAGTGTTGCGGGTGCGGGCGCGAAGTTCGACGCAGCAACGGCGGCGAAGCTGGAAGCGGTGACAAACGAACAGGTGAAGAAGCGCGGCAAGATTGTTAAAGCCACCGGTTTGTTGGTTGACAAGTCTGGTTCGATGGAAAGTGCGATCGAAGTTGGCAAGCGTCTAGCTGCTATGATATCGGGCATTTCCGACGCTGCGCTGTTCGTCTACGCCTTTGACACAATGCCCTACCCAGTGGTAGCAAACGGCAGCGAATTGACCGATTGGGAGCGCGCTTTCAAGCACATTCGCGCTGGTGGCGGCACTAGCTGCGGTTGCGCGGTGGAAGCAATGCGGATTAAGAAGCAAGTGGTTGAGCAGTTCATTATGGTAACAGATGAAGGCGAAAATTCTGCACCTTATTTTGCAGATGCTTATCAGAATTACTGCCGCAGTTTGGGGGTAATTCCTGATGTGGTGATTGTGCGAGTTGGCGCTTACTGCGATTATGTTGAGAACCAATTGAAGGACAAGCAAGTGTCAGTGGAAACGTTTACCTTTGCGGGTGATTATTACTCGCTGCCGAACTTGGTGCCGATGTTGTCTCGCCCTTCGCGGCTGGAGTTGTTGATGGAAATTCTGGATGTGGCTTTGCCGGTCAGGGATGACAAGTGATAGAATGGGATTGCCCGTCAGTTATGCTGGTGGGCAATGCTCATTCTCTAGGAGTATTACTGTGCGATACCTCAAATCTAAACATCTGTCAGCGCAAGGTAAAAGGTTTAATGAGAGGGTGAAAAATGCTAGTCGCAAGTTGATTTATGTCGGTGGTGAAATCAGGTTTCAATCCGAGATGGATTTGGAAGATTATATAGATGAGAAATTCGAGGAAATATTTCCATCCTTACTTAAAATTAAAAGGCAGCATACTGCACAAATGCAGCGATGCGATTTATTATGCTCTACAAAATCTGAAAATCAGCCTGTAATTATTGAGTTAAAGAATGAAGAAGACCGAGGATTAGTTTCGCAGCTAACTCGCTATCGAAAAGCAATTCTAAGCACTAAGTCTTTTGACGATAAAATTGACTATTCATTGCCCGTAAAAATGATCGCGATCGCACCGGGCTTTCATAAAGATAATTATACAGATAAAGAAGCATCAAAATTTGAAGATGATTTGGATTTTTGGGAATTTGCCGTAGAAAACCATAATAATTCAGGCAAATTTAAACTATTAAGTCAAATTTATGAAATTTCTTACCCTGTATTTGGGTTGCCAGAAATTTATCCTAATTTAGAGAGTAGCAGTTTACCTGCTTTTACTTTCAATTTTGTAGGTAGGCTCCACCTAGACTATCATACAGATTTTAAAAAGTTGCGAACGTTGTTTTTGTCGCAGCCAAAAGTAAACGAAATGGTTAGTACCACTTACAGAAAAATATTGTATGGAACTGGGGATGGAGAGAACCACAAAAAACTGGCAGAAATAACTAACACTACTAACGGAATCGTTTTATTTCTTTGGTTGCCAACAGCAGTTAGTAAAAACATCAAAACACCGGTAACTCGATTTGGATTTGTTTTGAAAAAAGGAAGCAACCCTTTTTCTCCCAATTCTTCTATAGAATGGGTTGTTTGTACCAAAGATACTATCAACTTAAAAGAGCAACCTCAACCTAATACATATTCAGGAATGACTAGACATGGAATGTTAAAATGGTGCCAACCTAATATGTATTTGGTGCAATCTACAGTCGGTCATTACAACACTTTTTTCTTACTTTTGTATCTTCTTAAAGGAATTACTCCACCTATTGATAGCACTACTAGGGAATGGTGGGAAAATTACCAAAAGGAGACACCCACTAATTTAGGATGGTTTATAGACTTAGCTATCAAAACCTGGAATTATCGCATTAAGTAATAGTTTTATATTAGGCAGAGCGATCGCGCTTAAGCTAAACTAGAATTATAGTCAATCAAACAGGTACAACCTCATGGCTAACATAAAAACTGATCTTTCCCTCCCTGATTCACTCTATAACCAAGTATCCATCCTGGCAAATGAGATGCAGATTCCTGAAAAACAACTGTTTATTCTAGCAATAGAAGACTACTTGCGTCGCCATCATCAACAAGAACTTCTCAAAAGCATCAATGAAGCCTATGCAGATGGACTAGATCCGTCAGAAAAAGTTATGCTGGAGGGAATGCGTCAACATCATCGATATTTGGCAGACACAGAATGATAATTTGTCAGGGAGATATCTACTGGATAGATTTAGGACAGCCGATAGGTTCGGAACCCGGTTATCTCCGTCCTTATGTCGTGATTCAAAACGATGTCCTGAACAGTTCCCAAATCAGAACTGTAATTGTTTGTGCATTGACTACTAATCTCAGACGAGCTAAGGCGATGGGTAATGTATTACTTGAAGCCGGAGAAGCTAATCTAGGAGACCAAAGTGTAGTGAATGTGTCTCAAGTTTTGACAGTAGATAAAGCTTTCTTGGTAGATAAGATTGGCAGAGTCTCTCAGGATAGAGTCCGACAAATTCTAGCAGGGTTAGCACTTGTAACTAAGCCAATGGAAATAGATTCAGTAAACAAGATGAGTGAGATAGTAGTACGATCGCACTTTACTCCCAAACATCTCCCTCAATATCCTCAAGCGACAACTTTCTCCCTATTTTCAATTCTTCTCTAGTTTGCTCGATAATTTCTAGTAACTCTGGATTAGCGATGGATGACACTAACTGGGAATCTGTCGCAGCCAAAGCCGCGCGCAGCTTTTCCGAAGTCAGTGCAGGATATTTCTCTAACACCTGCTGTTGAGTCCATCCCGCAGCAAAGAGCCCTAGCAAAAATTCTACAGATAATCGAGTTTCTGGTGCTGCTGGTTGATTTGTGGAAGCTTTCGGGTTTGGATGAATGAGCTTTCGCCAGTCCATTGTTTTATTTAAACGATTGGGAAGATTCCGCCGATTATACTGTATTTGGGCACAGTAGAAACACGGGCCTCGTTGACTGACTTTGTAACACGATACCGCAGGTCATACCATTTTAGATTTTAGATTTTAGATTTTAGATTGGGAATCACTGATGAATTAAGGGTTTTAAGCTTGGCTAGAGTCGCATTTTTGGGGAACTGGTGTCATTTCGCGATTTTGCGATTAAATTGTTATTACGATCGCAGTACAGCACTTTCTTATAGACTAGAGTAATGGGGTAGCGACGGGGCGATCGCTCTTTTTCCTTTTGTCCGTTTCAATACCAAACCGCGCTCGCACTAAATCTCAACCCACTGTCTAACGAACTGTGCAACCCACTGTGCAACCCACAATACAACTACTTTAACTTCTTAAAACTATGGGAAAAAAGACGAAAGCCAAAAAATCCCAGGTCAAAAAATCCAGTTTGCTCTGCCAGCGACTCCAAGAAGCTCTCGATCGAGGCAGTAAAGTTTGGATTAAAACAAATAATAGCAGTTTCGGCGGCATCCCGATTAATTTGTTCGGGGAGTTTGCGGAACTTTTGGTGATAGTTCCCCCTAACGAACAGGCGGAAAATATCGATGCTTACGGACAAGTTACTTGGCTGATTCGACTCTCTGATATTATTGCACTTGCTTACCCTACTGAATACTGGTCTAAAGATAGATTAGAAAGTTTGCTGCCACCTGATGCAGTTACTTCCGAAGTAGGAGATTAACTGCGTAGGGTGTGCATTGCGTACCCTAATTTTAGCTGAGTTGTATTTGGTATGGTGTGCAATGCACACCATACATTTACTATTTTTTAAGCTTTTTTAGCAGCCAACATATACACCTCTTACACCGATTTTTATCCGTTTAATTAGTTGTTGCAAGCTGAAAGCTGGACTTTACAGTTGCCGCCATCTAGTTCGCTGCAACCTGCGAGAGCTTGAGCTTCTGCTGCTGCTTTATCGTCGCCCCAGCCCGCACCGGCTCCTCCTTTGCCTACTGCGATCGCTCCACAATTATTACTATTAGATGTCAGGGGTTCGCAGTCGTTCGCACCTCCGCTTTGTTCATTGCAGACGGCTACTGCTGCGTTTAGTGCTTCTTTCTCTGTAGCATGATCCCAACTAATACCAGTGGCGTCAGAAGTCGGAGAATAAGCAGTAGCTCCATAGGTGTCCTGAGCTTTAGCTACCTGGACTGAGCCAAAAATAGGAAGTGTCAGAGCTGTCACTACAACCAACTTAGAAAATAGCTTTGGCAGCATATTTACTTGAGATATCTATAAGGTTAAATTTGGAGGCTTGCTCAATATTATATTAGGATATTGATTCGTGTCAAGAGGGTTTACAAATCTTTAGGATTGCTTAAATTAAAAGTACGTTCTGTAAAAAAGAGTAAGATTACGGAGGTCAATTCAGTGGCAGATATCCGCAAAATTCTCAGCCAAATCGCGGCCCAAGAAGCGCAGCTACTCGATACCCAATTTCTTGCCCCCTGCGTTCGGGGAGGAAGGGTGCGGACAAGGATAGGTGGCATGACTTATCTGTTTCAACCGCAGCCGCAAAACTTTGAAGGATGGGCTATTTTTGAGCCTGTAAATGAGAACGTTGCTGCTGTAATTGAGGAGCCTATTTTGCCGCAAGTGGCAGAGTATTTGCAACTACTCATGCCGATTCGCTTGCATTTGGCTTGCGTACTACAAGGGCAAACTTGGCTGGCTTATCCGGTTAATGAATCTGATGCTAAACAGCGCACTGGTGTTGCTGAACCCGTACCAGTCCATTTAGTAACTAAAGGCTCGCAGTTCGAGCCGATTGTGGCGCGGTGGGACGGTGATTGTTTGTGGTTTGAAGAAATTGACAGGCGCGCCGATCCGCTGCCGTCTGAGAAGTTGAGAATAGCTTTGAAAAAATTGATTTTACCTGAAGAAGTTTGCTTTAAAGGGATGACGCCGGAAATGCGAACTGTTTACGAATTGGTCTCCCGAAATATTAAACATTTAGATCCGAATGTGCAGGCAGAACAGCGCTTGCAGCGGGCTTTGAAGATGGGCGGCGGGGAATTGCGGGATTTTTGCGATCGCAAAGATTATTGGCTGGTTGAATGGACTAGCGGCAGTGGAGAACATCATAGTTCTGCGATCGCCAAAAATGACTTAACTGTGATGAGTGCTGGCATTTGTCTCAGTGGCTTGGACAATGATTTCGACTTGCAGTCATTAGTCGGAGTCGTCGAAAATCGATAAAAATCATCAATTCTGTCAACTATCAACTGTCAACTGTCAACTGTCATGAGTATATTTTTTCACGAACAACTTTACAGAAGTGCCGCAGTCATGTCGCAGATCAAAAATTTCCCGGTAACGGTGTGCGGGGCGGGTGCTTTGGGTGCGAATATTACAGAAAGTCTGGCGCGATCGGGCTTTTGTCAGTTAAAAGTCATCGATCGCGATCGCATCGAAGAGCGCAACCTATCCACTCAACCCTACTATCGATCGGATATCGGCGCATTCAAAGCCAAAATTCTCGCCAACAACCTGTACCGCGCCTTGGGAGTCAGCATTGACGCGCACTCAAAGGAATTGACACCCGCCAATGCCGATCGGCTGCTTGCCAACAGCGCCGTTGCGATCGATACTTTTGATAACAGTGTCGGGCGGCAAGCAGTCAAGGATTACTGTGCGAGTGCCTCCCTTCCATGCGTACACGTCGGATTAGCTGCAGATTACTCCGAAATAATTTGGAACCAACACTATCGGGTTCCTTCAGCCGCGAATGATGACGTTTGCGATTACCCGCTGGCGCGAAACTTGGTAATGCTGACGGTTGCAGTTGCTTGCGAAGTAATTGTTACCTTTGCTGCTACCAAACAGCAACAAAATTTAACTTGCACGATCGGAGATTTTGCAGTAAAGCCACTTATATTGTAGAATGTCGGTTGACTGTTGCCAGAAACCCGGTGAATCAAGATTGGATGCCCCCATCCCAGAAACCCGGTTTCTCACCCTCAAACAATCGTCCAACTTGCAAAAAACGCTTGAAAAATTAACAGGGAAAGTATGGCCGGATCACAGACTTTTTATTATTTACTAGCAGTTCTCGCCCTATTAGTTTTGACGGGCACAAGTAGAGCCAACTATGCAGCGGACTCGGAAGTTTGCTACACTAATGATTGCCATCGACCAGCAGTGAGACACCATAAAAGGATTTTAAAATGCGGCTCGAAAGGGGAAGATGTGAAGAAACTGCAAAAGTTGTTGAACGCGCGGGGCTTGTCCTCACACCCGATCGTAATTGATGGCGTGTTCGGCCCGACAACTCTCACAGCAGTGAAGAAATTTCAGCGGCAAGCTCATATTCCTGTAGACGGAGTTGTGGGAGGCAAAACTTGGGACAGACTGTTTGCTAGTTCCTAACTTTAAGCACCGCACAACAAAGGTTCCTAAGTCATTATTGCTAATCATTAATCGCCGTGGTTTGTAGTTGCACATATAGCACGTTTTGTGCAACTACAGACACAGAAGCTTTAATCCAAAAATCAATCGCATACTAGATTGCTAATGAATGAAGTTTTAGATTTTTGGTTTGGTCGATCGCACTCTCCTGAGTTTGGCAAAGTCCAAAAAAAGTGGTTTGAGAAAGATGCGGACTTTGATGCCCAAGTGCGAGCGAACTTTCTACAGCAATACGAACTAGCAGCCTCCGGTCAACTCGACTCCTGGCAAGATTCCCCGGAAAACTGCCTAGCATTAATCATACTGCTCGATCAATTTCCGCGCAATATGTTTCGCGAAACAAGCCCAGCCTTCGCCACAGACAGCAAAGCCTTAGCCGCCGCCCAACACGCTGTTAAAAATAACTTCGATCGCCAATTGCTGACTGTCCAAAAATGGTTTATTTACCTGCCTTTTGAACACAGCGAAAACTTAGAACACCAGCAAAAATCTGTGGAATTATTTCGCCAACTAAGCGGCGAACCTGACAGCGGTTCAGTCATAGATTTCGCAATTCGGCATTTAAAAATAATCGAACGTTTTGGCAGATTTCCCCACCGCAATCAAATTCTGGGACGCGAAACAACTCCCGAAGAAGCAGAGTTTCTCAAACAACCAGGTTCGGGATTTTAGAAGACCGGGCGGTTGAAACCGCGTCTATACAGACAAAACCCGCCTCCGCGGGTTGAAGAAAACCGGGCATTTAAAAATAGGCGATGTTCTTCAGTCCGCGGAGGCGGACATCGTTTGTGTAGACGCGGTTTCAACCGCCGTCTCATCTAAAACAAGTCCTCGCCCGATTCTCAGCCGCGATACTGAACCCGATAAATCCGGTTATTCGCTTCCTCAGTAAACAGCAAACTCCCATCAGGTAAAACCAGCAAACCAACAGGCCGCCCCCAAGTTTTCGGGCCCGACGGATCTGTCAGAAAACCAGTCAGAAAATCCTCATAATAACCTTGAGGGCGTCCAGTTGCCGCATTAAAGGGTACAAACACGATTTTATACCCAGTTCCGGCATTCCGGTTCCAACTGCCGCGAAACGCCACAAACGCGCCGTTAAAAAATCTTTTGGGAAATGTTTTTCCGTCGTAAAATTGAAGCCCCAAAGCCGCCGAATGCGCCTGAAACAGCACGTCCGGCATTAATGTTTTAGCTGCTAAATCAGGTCGATCGCTCTTACCGTTTTTGACAAGGCGCGGGTCGAGCAAATTCGGCTTAAAATAAGCATAAGGCCAGCCATAAAACTGACCTTGACGAATTCTGGTTAAGTAATCCGGCACCAAATCATCTCCCAAACCATCCCGTTCGTTGACTGTAGTGTAGAGTTGATTGGTTTTTGGGTGAAAATCTAATCCCACCGGATTTCGCAAACCAGAAGCAAAAGTTTGCTGGTTCTTGCCGTCCAAATTCATCACTTGAACAGAGGCCCTTGGCAGCGGTTCTGCATCGGCATTAGACTGGGAGCCAACTGATACAAAAAGCTGACGGTTGTCCGGGGAAACCACAACATTTCGCGTCCAGTGTTGGTTGTAGCCACCGCCCGGTAAATCGGCAATTTTTTCACCGCTACCTGTCAATTGTTCCTGTCCTTTTATGTAAGGGAATCGGCGGACTTCAGCGGTATTTCCGAGGAAAAAATATCGATCGGCAAAAGCCATACCAAAGGGAATATTTAACCCGTTTTGGGCACTTGCAAAAGTTTTGCGAACCTCAGCAACGCCGTCGCGGTTGGCATCTCGCAACAGCGTAATCCGATTCTGCCGGGTTTCTGTTACCAAAACATCGCCTGTCGGCGTCAAAGCCAGCCATCGAGGAGCGTCTAAATTGTCAGCAAAAACGTTGACGACAAAGCCAGGAGGCACTCGCAGGAGTGGCGATGCGGGAATCGGTAATACTTGAGGAGGTTTTGAGGCGCTTTCGCTGGCTCCTGGCTGCGGCAAAGTAGTTGCAACAATGCGGATTGGCTGCGGCGAAAGCGGTTTGGTCGGTACAATTTGATTTGTCCCAACATTTGCCAGCGGTGCACGGGAGGGAATTTGCGACAGGGGGCCGTTGTCGCCCACACCAGGGGCGATCGCATCTGTAGCTCGATCGCACGCAATCACCGGCAACAGCAGAATTAGCAACAAGAAACGCAGGTAATACATAGCAGCCATTTCTCAACAATTGCTGGACAATTCTATTATTCTAACTGCTATTAAACAGCTAAGCCACCGCCGGCGCGGTGGCTTAATTCCATTTACTGATACCAGTTGTAAAAAAGAATGCAACTGTAGACCTGTGATCTAAACCTTGAACTCGATCAGTCAATCAATTTTAGATTTTAGATTTTAGATTTTAGATTGAAGAAAGCGACCCCACTGATAACTCCGAGGGCTTGCGATCCGGATTCGAGCTTTTTTCTCGCTCCACGAATGAATCACGCGGCTGGTGACCACATTGCTTTTGGTCATTCCCAATTCTCTAATCAAAAATCAAAAATCGAAAATAGTATAACCTCGCTCTACCAAAGTCCTCTCACAGGAGCCGGAATTGGACGGGGAGCCGGAATTGGACGGGGAGCCGGAATCGGAGCCGGAGCCGGAGCCGGACGAGGAGCCGGACGCGGTGGCGGTTCTGGAGCCGGACGCGGTGCCGGTGCTGGGGTTGCGGGACGAACAACCGTTGTAGCTACCACCTTATAATCGGGGATCACCGCGATATTTTGGATCTGAGATCCGGCGACGGTGGCTCTGACTTTCATTCCCGGTACTAGACCAATAATTCTCAGGACGCATCTTTGAATCCTGAGAGTCCTGTACGGCGCGCTTTCTTCGCGAATAGTTACTACGTCGCCGACAATACTTTTGACAAAACCGATAATGGTTCGAGTGTTTGCTGTTGTGGTGATCTGCGTTTGGGCTATTTGAGTTGCAGGGTTAGCCATCGCAGGATGTACTGAAACCGCCGAAATTAGTACCGACAGGGTTGCACCTGTCAATAATTTGATCTTCTGAAGACGCATTGAAACCTCACATTAACTACTATTCAGGGTCGGGTTTGCTTCCGCTGCGCGAAAGTCCCAACCTCTATACCTAATCCAGTTTAATCCCCAGAGTAGGAAATTTATGAGAATCTCAAAAAAAGATTATCGAACAAGTATTGAAAGACTAAATTTTACATCATAAGTTCCCGATTTACAACAAGTTCAGCGGTTTGCATCTCTAGAGTGTTGCCGTGATATATTGAGTTTATTCGATCGACCTTAGCAGTTTTTTTCCGCCAACCTAACTGTTGCTGGGGGGAACTCTACCCAAAGACAGATTGTGCTTGCCGGATACAGCAGCGCCATAGTTTGAATACTCGATCGCCAGTCGGTCATGGCTAAAAAATCAAATTAGTCGGAGGTATAATTTAATCATTATTCTGGCAATATTTACGCATAAACCGGGTTTTCTCACGACATTCTATTGCGTAACTCCACTGAGCCCCTTATAAAAACCTTGTGGTTTTAGTATTATTGCCTAAGCTTTGTGTTGAGTTACAAGTTATCAGTGGTGGAATTTTAACTAAAAACTGTGCAGCGCAGTTGCCGTCAAAAAGCCATCTCAAAATTTTTCTGATCGGGTGCGATTTGCGGATAATTAGATAGGAACTTTGTAGGAACTGCTGGTGAGGAATTTAGCGAACAAAACAATGGTGAAGAGCAAATTTTTGTTTAACAAGTTAATTGTACTGAGCTTGAGTGCCGCCGCGCTGTCGATCGGCCTACAGCAGCAGGCGACTGCCGAACTGGTGGCTAGTTCAAGTAATAGTGCGATCGCAGCGCAGCGGCCCACATCCGAGACACAATTGCCGAATCTCGGAACCCCAGAACTGCCGCCATTGGGAGAACCATTTCGTTATATTCCCCAGGAACCAAAGCCTGCGGTAAATCCTATTGAGGAAGTGCGTTTAGTGCTGAAATTGCGAGAACGCCGCGTCTATGTTTACCGACAAAATAAGGTGCAAACCAGTTTCCCGGTTGCTGTGGGAAAAGGCGGGTGGGAAACTCCTACAGGCAATTTTAAAGTTATGCAAATGATCAAAGATCCAGTTTGGCAAAATCCTTGGACAGGAGAACTTATTCCTGCTGGGCCAGACAATCCATTAGGGAGTAGGTGGATGGGGTTTTGGACGGATGGCAAGAATGTGATTGGTTTTCATGGTACTCCGAATCCAGAGTCGATCGGGGGGGCGGCTTCTCACGGTTGTGTCAGAATGTTTGATAAAGACGCACAGGCTTTATTTGAGAAAGTCGCAGTTGGCACACCGGTGATAGTTGAGCATTAGTTGTGATCGAGTAGAAAAATATCAATTCCCGGCGATTGAAATCGCGGCTACAAAAACAAAGTCCGCCTCCGCGGACTCAAGAATCTCTTAGTCTGCGAAGGCAGACTTCGTTTGTGTAGTAGCGGTTTCAACCGCCGAGTGATTAAGGGGCTGTGGTTTCAACCGCCGATCTATAAAATGGATAACAAACCCTGATTTGATATTAAATAGATTGCTGATATTTTTCCAGCAACTCCGGGATGTAATCGTAGCCATCAACACCGATCGCCGGAATGATATTCGCTCGACTTTTAGCCAAAGATTGTTTAAAAGATTCCGCCCCCATTTGACCCCGCAAAATTGTCAACAAACCAGCCGATTGACGCCACTCCATCGCTCCAATTTGCTCCAAAGTATACATCCCCAAGCTACCCGCAAATATCGCTTTTTCTAGTGAGTTGATTCTGTAATAAGCTTGAGCCAAGTAAGCCAAATTCAGACCTTGCAAATATAAATCCCCTGAGAATTGAGCTGCTTGCCAACCTTTGAGCAAATATTCGATCGCACCTTCAGCATTTTCCAGGGCGATTTTAGCAATACCGAGACTGCTGGAACAAAAAGCTTGACTTTGCCTGTCCCCCAATTTTTCCGATAGCAACAAACCTTGTTCCAAATAACCGATCGCACTCTCATAAACCTCCGGTTCCACCTCCTCCAACTGCCGCGCTTGAAACACTTCACTGTAACCCAAATTAGCCAGAGCATTTGCCTCGCCTTGTCGCTCTCCCGCTTGTCGTGCCATAATTAAAGCCCGCTGGCTGTAATTAATCGCTTCCTGATAATTTTTTTGAGCAACATAGTTGCGGCTGATGTGATTGAGATTGGCAACTTCGCAAGCTTTGTCTCCTTCGGTACGGGCAATTTCCAGCGCTTGCTTGTGCAGCAAGATCGATCGCTCGTAGGCCCCAGCCGCCTGCATCGAATAACCCAAAAGCGTCAGAATCCGAGCTTTCGCTTGAGTGCCTTCAACTCGCCGCAGCGGTTCATCTAAATAATCCAAAGTATGCCGCAGAGCTTTACCATCAAATGAAGCAAAAATTCCCCCGTAAAGCGGAAAATATTCTCGCTGAGAAAACGCGCGCAAAATTTGCAAAGTTACTTGAAAACAAGCATTTGCCAACTGCTCGCCGCTCTTGGTAGAATTATTAAACCCACTAGCTAGCTGACTCCAAATTACCGCAAAAGTAATGTAAGTAGAAATTGATGCCTTTGTTGACACTTTGGAATCATAAACTTGCTTATCAAACCATGTCGCCAACGCCCGTTGCAAGCACTGCAAAATAATCGCCACTTCCACCAATGTACCAATTTCTACAGTAGATTGCTTTGCTGCAAATTCAACTATAGATTCACCGATTGAAATAGCGTGCAAAAGAGCGTGAGGCAACGGACTGTTAACCTTTTTTGCCCAAAAAGCCCAAGGCCCATTTTGTTCGGGACTGCCAGCGAATCCTAGCTGCTGCGGCTGATAAATCCAACCGACGAGTTCCGGTTCCAACCGCTGCCAAGATTCTAAACCTTTGGCAATACCGGCGGTAATTTGCTGCAAATCTCGCTCGGTTTCGGGATTAGTTGTTTGCAGCATTTGTTGGTGCAGAGATTTTGCCAATTGCTGCAATTGAGCGAGAGTCAGCGGATGTTCTTTATTGGGATCGATTACTTGCAATATTGCCAGGAGGCGGCCGTTGGATTCGGCGGTAAGGATTTGTTGGATGGAAGATGCAATTTCGCGATCGACGCGGTTATCTTTCTGCCAGCGTTCCCATTCTCCTTGGATGGTTTTGAGCGCTCGCAGGCTGCGATTTGCCTTTGCTTGTTTGATTTCGTCTTTTTCATTCCTGAGTTGATTTTCGGCGGCATCAAGGCGTTCACCGAAACAGCGTTCAAAGATTTCGCCAGTACCAGTGCTAATGTCTTGCACCAGCATTTGATAGACTTGTTCTTTAGAGCGAATTTGACCTTTGAGGGTGATTTCGACAATTTTGTCGATTAGGGCTAAGTAGCGATCGCGCAATGAGGTAGATTCAGGCATAATTTATTTTTTGTTAATAACTTTTTATTGACACCGCTTGCAGCTTGTACCATTTCATGCTGCTACTTAATTTTACAGCTCATCTGGATTAATGCCCATTGCTCGCAGTCGATCGGCCAAACGATTTGCTCGCTGTCTTTCTGATTCAGCTTGCTGCCTTTCAAATTCCGCTTGCTGCCTTTCAAATTCCGCTCGTTGGCTTTCCAATTGGGCTCGCTGCCTTTCAAATTCTTCTGGAGTCAGAACTAAATTGCCATTAACATCATACCAACGCAGCCACAACCTTTGATTTTGCAGGAAAAAACCTTCCCACAAACCCAAACTTAACTGTATTTCCGGTATCCAAAATCGAGAACCTGTTAACACTTGTTCGCGGTAACGGTTGCCAACTAAGCGAAATACTCTCAATTGGTTGTTGTATTTGCTAAAAACAAAGTAATAAGGAATCTTCAAAATTCTCTCGTAAACCTGCCACTTAGTCGGCGGTTTGTTTGGTGTCGATTCTGTCAGCCCCAAATCTTCATCTTCCGTACCGGGTGACAGAAATTTGATCGCGATTAAAGGAGTTACTGCTTCGTCCCAAATGACGTAACTTTGGCGCAAATCTCTGTCTTGGTAAAATCTCGAAACGCCGACAACTAAATACCAATCGGGTCTTTTGTACCAATTGAGGTGGTTGGAGTCGTAGTATAGATTCAGAGCGCTGGCAGAGAATACCCGATCGGCTGGATAATTAGAGGGGAGGCAGCTATCGCACAAAAGTTGTGCTTGCCACCGATGATATTCGTCAGGCAAACCGGGTTCCTCCGGGTCTTCACTGGGTAGATCGTACATCGTCGGCAGCACTTTTGCTTGGGAAGATTGGGAGTCTGGTATGTACATTGTTATACAATTATCCCTGCGAGATGTTAAGGAGATTCAGGCATTGCGGTAATTGTTACATTATAACGCGATGTGATTTGTTGTGGCAGAACGTCGCTATCCTTTGCACCGGAAATTTTTGCTAAATATTTTTTGCTAAATAACGAGCGCGCACAGCTTTTCTTAATAAAAATGATCACCTCGCTCCGAGGGTTAGTTTGAGTTTTTTTTGGAGACTTATCAGGTATTTTAGTATGTAATGTAGGTAACATTCTTAAGTGCGAACACTCAGATTTTTGAGTCTGATGGTGCGCCGAATTCGATCGACAAAAAAAAATGACGACGGGCAGTAAGAAGAGGTTGACATACACGAGCTATTTGTGGTAAGTTAAGTGGAATCATTTATTATACATCTGCTACCCAATATCTGCGACACAATTAGTGGTGGCTATGCCAAATTTTTGGTGATCACAGAAGGCGTTTTGGGTCAACGGTTAGACGGCTATACCCGGACTCAATTAAGACTCTGTTAGTATCTTTACTGTTTACATCTACTGATTTTGAGGTAACAAACAATGAAAGACTTAATAATGGGTTATGCAACAAACTGTAAATTCGATGATTTCTACAGGTTCGTTGTATCCACTCGTCAGCATTGTGATCCCGATAAAGTTGATATTGTTGTGTTTATTAATGCATTAGGGGATGAGTTCGCAAAGGTAGCTCTAGAAAAAAATATCACCCTTATACCAGTTGAAAATGTGTGGAAATGGGTTACTAGCTCAAAGATCCTAAATCTCATCTATCACGCAAAGATGGTGGGACTGCAAGCTTTAATTCGACTAAGTTCAGGCTCTAACCGTACCTACTTAGAGGAGGATTATAGGAGTACGGTTGCCAATTGGATTCATCCACTAGCAGGTCGGTGGATTACTTACCATACATTCCTTAAGGTTAACTCCAGTTATCGAATGGTTATGACTTCAGATGTGCGTGATGTTGTTTTCCAAGCTTCTCCCTTCGATGACTTAGACTCTAGTAAGCTTCACGTTTTTGAAGAAGCAGGTATTTATTTTGGAGCGCCAACTAAAGAAAATGTAGATAGTGAATGGTTGAGTTGTGTTTATGGAAAAAAAACTCTTGAAGAACTGTTGGGAAAACCTATACTCTGTGCAGGGACAGTATTAGGAGGAAACCATCTCATGATGCAATTAATTGAATTAATGGTGTTGGAGGCTGAACGCCATCGTCGTAAACCTCTAGATCAAGCAATGTTCAATAAGGTGATCAACTATGAATTTCCCAGTAACCAAACGGTGAAACATAATTTGAAGAGTGGTTCCGTCCTCACACTGTGTGGAGATTATGAGGGAGTTTGGGAAATTCACGATGACAAAGTGATGGTTGACGATCGACTTGTTCCTGTTATACATATGTACGATCGCGATTCTCGGACTAAGGAATTATTTCTCAGCAAGATTCCCAGTCCACAGAAGTAAGCTGTAACCGGATTTGCTTAGGAATTATGTAACTGGCTTACCTTAATCCGACTCTGCGATTTTCTCAAGTCTGGGTTTAAACCCCGTGAACGGTTACATCCGTGGTGTTCTAGTCGATGAAATTCTGTAATCGCTTCGCAAGTTGAGTTAAACTGGGTGCATCTCACTTTGGCGAGTATGCCAAAAAAGGGTTAAAATGAAAAAGCTAGTAAAATTGCCAAATAAAGATGAGGTAAAGAAAATGACACCCTCAGACCAAGAACAGCTAAAAGCCCACTTAA
>Ga0163148_10002318_pt1 | contig 22973 bp, 46 predicted proteins | sample OliLakLV19MP7P2_FD_148606 | JGI IMG/M metagenome (GOLD analysis project Ga0163148, IMG submission 148606) | Freshwater microbial mat bacterial communities from Lake Vanda, McMurdo Dry Valleys, Antarctica- Oligotrophic Lake LV.19.MP7.P2 | ecosystem: Environmental > Aquatic > Freshwater > Lake >...
GCTAGCGGAATCAAGCAAATAAATTATCGAGATAGACAACTTGGAGTTGTAAACAATACTTCCACTGCCGTAACAGCCCAAATCTATCCAAGTATAAATTTAGTAATAATAACGCCAACAGTAGCAGGAGCAAGTACAAAATTCAGCAAAGGTTATATTTTTGGGTAAGTAATAAAATGCTATAATCAAATCAAATGCGAGCTACATACTCAGATATTATTGCTGCTGCACAGGATGCCTGTAGTGATACAAGTAGTCCAATTAAGACTTTCTTAAAGCAAAGAATAAACGAAAGGTATGAACTCATAGCCTCAAAAATGAATACTTGGACTCAGAGCTTACAGAGGACTTTCACCACAGGGAATGGAGCAGTACCACCATTAGATCAACAGTATTACTATAATCCACCTAATCTTCGGGAAATTGAAAGTATCGTTTTAACTAAAAGCTCTTATGATTATGTTTTAACCCCTGTTTATGAACAAACCGAGTGGGATTTACTAAATGCACAAACAGTTTCAAGTGATTATCCAAGAAGATACTTTAGACGGACTTACGATTTTGGTATCTGGCCTATACCTGCTGATAATGATTATACGGGAGTTATAAACTACACCCAAAGGGCAGTACCACTTTATTTTGAAGATTATACAACTGGAACTGTGGTAGCGACTGAAAATTCCCGCACAATTACCGTAACTACGGGTAATTTAAGCACAGGAGCCGTAAAAGCAGGGTTTTGGTTCTCACTCTCTGATTCAAATGGTGAACCACGGGGTTCTTGGTATAGAATCGGCACTGTCGATAGTGCAACCGTAGCCACACTCGAAACATTCTTTGAAGAACCTACTGATTCAGGAGCAACTTATATAATCGGACAATCACCCGAACTTCCCGAAGAAGCCCACAAATTACTATCTATAGGTGCTATATCTGATTTTTATGCTTATAAACAAAAGGATTTAGACTCCGCAATACGTTTTGATAATTTATTTTGGTCAGGTAATTATAATGTCACCGCTCTACAGGCTAGAAAAGATAAAGATTATGGCGGGCTTTTGGCTTTGATTGATGCCTATGAAGATCGAGATGGTTCTATAGTCGTTGATCGCTATCCTATTGTTCGAGATCCAATGGATTTTAGAATACCCCGTACAGCTACGCTCTCTTAATTTGTAGTATTATGTAAGTATGATCCAGAATGTAACCATCAAGGATTTTAGTGGAGCAATCGCTACGACTTCTGAGAAAAAAGATATTCCTAATTCTGCGAAATTTGTTAAAAATCTTGATATATTTTCTGATCCGACTTATATAACCCTCTCGAAAAAACCTACAAAAATGTCTGGTTCGACAGTAACCAATTTAGTTTATTGGATGGAAGATGGGAGTCCCTATGACACTAACCGTTACTTTTATGATCTTGGAGGGAAAATCTATCGTGAAACTAACGCTGATGTTTGGTCTTCTCTAAGAACCGTATCAGGTGGAGCAGGTGAGGGATTGAAGGTCTTTGATGACTATCTATATTACGCTTTAGGTACTGAATTAGGTCGCTACGGCAAGCTATCTGGAACACCCGCTTTCAATGACGCTTTGACTTCTTGGTATGATTCTCATATAGCCGATATTCAAACCATAGGTGGTGGAACGGGACAAACATATGCAACCACAACGGCAATTGATGAAGGCGCAACGCATAGACAAACCGTTTCAGTAGAACATGATCCTTTAAAGGCAATCACGATTGATATTAACGACACGGGTGATGATCCAACTTGGACAGTTACAGTACATGATGATGAGGACAAGTTAATAGGCGCAAAAACTATAGCTTTTGCCTCAATCACAACAGGAGATAATGTCTTTACATTCGCAACCCCACTCCGTTTAGTAATTGGTAATCTTTATCACTTTCATGTTACGACCTCTACTACGACTGGTGCGCCCAAAGTGACTAGTAGCGCAGCGTCTGATTTAGAGGGAGCGGAATTTATATTCGAATATGGAGTATTAATTGATACCGACTTTCACCCAATGTCGGTTTTTGAAACCTTACTTGTAATTGGTAATAAGGATTATTTAGCCACTTTTGACCAAGATATCTATAATCCGAATGCAATTTCATTAGATAAAGGCTACGAAGTTAGATCAATAGCCAAAGCAGACGAGTTCTTCATCATCTCTGCCTTTAAAGGAAATAGTATTAATGAAGCCGAAGAATCAAGGATTTTTTATTGGGACGGTATCGCACCCTCATTTAACTTTGTTACCGACTCTACCTCAGTCGGTGCGGGAAACGCCATAACCAATGCGGGAAATCAATTAAGAGGAATTTTCGGGAATCAAGGCGCTTTGTATCAAGGTGATAGACCATTCGTTAAACAAGTTAGCAGAATTCCAAAGTTAGGGCGAGATAAAATCGTCAATGTTTTCCCATCTGCTATAACTCACGCAAATGGAATTACGCTAGTTGGAATAGGCTCAACGGATGATGGGACTGGTTTAGAACAGGGGATTTATGCCTATGGTGCTAAAGATGGAAAACTACAGGACGCTTTAGTTTTACTTTATTTAATCTCTACAGGTACAACTCAAAGTGCAACGGTTAAGATTGGATTTGTTAAAGTTATTGGTGAAGAAATTTACTGGGGGTGGCGGGATGATGCAACCTATGGTGTTGATCGAATCTTGCCGGGTGCGCTGGCGGCAACATCAGGAGTTTATGAATCCTTAATTTTTGATGGTGATGCGGTGAATAAAAAGAAACTAGCATTTAAAGTTCAGGCTGAGTGCGTTGCGCTGGCGACCAATGAAACCCTAGCTGTTAAACAAAAACTAGATAGGACTGCTAATTTTACAGCGGGGACTGCTATAGTTTCGGGTGCTTCTAAAGCTCAACAAGCTATTTATCAAAGATTTAAAGAGATGGAGTTTGGCTTTACCTTGACTTCGTCTGATGGTACTTTTCCAAAAGTTACGGAATTGTCCTTAGAGTATAACGATATGAGTGAAGAATTGGTGCGATAATGGCTAATTTCCAAATATTATCTCAAAGACCACAAAATGCTCAATCAGTTCGTATTACACAACGAGGGATTTTTCCGACTGCTATTAAGACGAGAAATTTAGGAAATATTATAATCTCAAGACCTAGTGATTTAATAGGGGATGCGACAAGTTACTCTTTTACTTTTGGTAATGGTGATCAAGCGGTTATAACCGCCACACTAGAAACTGAAAACAAGACTAAACTACTGGCGATTTTAGATTCGTCTTTATATGTCGGATCAGTTACTGCCGCTAATCAACTGCCTACAGGGTCTGCTATTAATGAAACACAATATCAGATAATAGGACCTTGGTATGATTGGGGATCAACTGATAACAAAAATGTCAAAGTTAAACTATATGTCTTAAATATCTCGGCGGGAACTGTAACTGTTTTAGGACGTTCGATTTGGCGATATATCGCAAACGATCCAAACGCTACAATCACAGTAGTATGAAAAAAATACTCATATTTTCTAATGGTTCAACCGCTATGGTTGAGGGTAGGAAAAGCATTAATAAAAATGCTAATTTGGCTACGTCAACATCTATCACGATCAATAAAGAGGAACCTATAGACGTATATGAGGCTACGCCAGAAAATATAAAGAAATATATTAAACAGGGGAAAATTAAAAAGAAATAATAACGTGCTATAATTTAGAAAAGGACTTTACCTCACGGGTGTGAGGTTTTTTGGTTTTTATGGATTTATCAGGACTAGCAGGCAAGGGTGGGAATGACTGGGCAAGAGCCGAGCAAATCTTGCGAGATGCTGGGATTCGTGATTATTCTTCGGGTCTTAGAAACTTCGTATTAACAGGTGATCAGGGTTATTCGTATGAAGATGCACAACGCTACGGTCTTCCTATGGGTAATAGATTAGTCGAAAAGCAAGCTGGTGAATCCGCAAGACAAGCTGCCGAACAACAAGGACGAGTCACAGAATTTACAGGTAGAGTACAAAGCCAGATACCTGCTGCCCTATCAGCACTTGAGGAGAGATCAGGTTTACCAGAGGCGAGAGCAACTTATCTAAGTGCTGGACAACAGGCACAAACTACAGCTAATAAAATTAGAGATGTAGCGCCCAGACAACAAACATTAGCGAAACAGGGATTCGGTATTAGCTCACCACGACTTCAAGCGAGAATCGCACATGAAACTTCAAGATATCAACCAGAATTAGAGACGGCAACACGAGGTCTTGAATCAGCACAGTTAGGATTATCTAGCGCAACGGGACAATACCAGACAGGCGCAGAAGGAATTTATATGCCATTTCAAATTGAAGCTGGAATCTTGGGTGATAATGTAAGATCCCAATTTGAACTTATTAAACAGAATACTCAAAATGCTACCAGTCGTGCAATTGCCGAATTACAGGAACGTGGCACAAGTGACAGGGCAGCACTTGAACGTGCATCTACGGCTGCAATAGCAGAAAAGCAATTACTTTCAGGCTCTTGGGAGGATGCAGGGGATAGATTAGTTAACACATCAACAGGACAAGTAATTCTGAAGGGGTTAACTCCGAGTAAGGGAACAACATCAGGTAAACCAAAGCCACCAATTTAAAATGGATCCAAACGCATCAGCACAATTGGCTGTAGAGCAATCAACACCTACATCAACTCCCATCACGGGAACGCAGGACTTGGTTGCTATTGGGAAAAAAGTTAAAGAGTTATATGGCACTATGAACTCTGCTACAGATGGTCGTCTTATCTCCACAATTCCAGATGCAGAAGCAGGATCGATGTTTATACTCAAAAATGGTGTTGATAAACTCGCTGCTTTAGGTATAAATCCTACTGGTGGGGCATCGGCAGTAAACTCACTTGGCGATGATTACTATAAAGAAACTATTGGCACTGGGTTTACCGAAATAAATAAACAGTGGACTAATATGGAAACCGCTAGAACTGGCGGTGCGGGCGACATCTCCATTATGTATTCGTATATCAAAATGCTTGATCCTAATTCTGCGGTTAAAGAAGGCGAACTTGCACTTGCAGCAAAAGCAGCTGGATTGCCAGATAATATAATTAAATCAGCTAAAAAATTAGATTCTAAGGGTTCTGGATTAGGTCCCGAAATGAGAAGACAGATGATTGCGGAAGGGGCAAGAATTTATAATAATGCAGCAGGGAAACAACAAATTATTATTGACAATTACACGAATAAAGCGAAATATGCTGGTATTGATCCTACATTAGTCGTTGGACAAAATTTAAAACTAAAACAGGCTGAACTTCCAGAATTTACCTCCGAAGAAGGAAAAGATAGTATTGGTGGTTTGCCAGGGCTAGCGCTTGGAGCTGCGGATAAAATCACGGATTTTTTAACCCCTAGTACCAAAAAACTGTTTACAGGTGAAAAGACTAATATTTTAAAGGAAAAAGAAGTTGCACGACAAGCTAAAAATCCCGAAGAACGTGCTGCTGCTAAAGGAGACTTACTCAAATCAGCCAAGATTGCGCTTGGTGATGCCCCTGGAATGTTTGTTGATACAGCAAAAGAAGCTTACGGTCCCGCTATCAACCTTTATTTAGCCTCAAGAGGTTTAACTGCATTAATAGGTAAAGATGTAGCAGGTAAGGTTGCTTTAAAAACTGCTCCCAAACTTGGTTCAAAAGTTGTGAAAATAGGTGAAAAAATAGAAAGTATGTTGACTAAAAATGTAATGGGTAGAAGACAAGCAGAAGCTGCTTTAAGAGAAGGAGGGGTTAAACTCAATGTAAAACCAATAATTGATGCAGGAGAAAAAACAGCTAAAAAATTCGGTGCTGAAAAGGCATGGGCTCCTTTCAAAAAAGCAATTCAGCAATCTACAAATCCATCAGAGTTGGTTGATACAATGTCAGTACTGAATAAAGCGTATTCACAATCAGGACAAGTTGCTAAAACGACATTGGCACACACACTTGCTGCCGCAAAAAGAGCGGCTGACGAGGTTTTAAAGTCGGGCGCACCTGAAACTGCGGAAGCAAGGTCATTATTAAAGTATTCTTATCAAGTACCAAAATTTGCTGGAAAAGCATTATGGAAAGCTACATTGGGTAGAATTGCTCTTGGAAGTTAATCGTCTGAACTAACTGCTGAAATAAATATCCAAGCAAGGAACATTAGAACCGCAATTATCTTTCCGATAATCCCACCCCAAATTAAAAGAACTAGAAATGTAATTGGCGCAATGATGAATAATAAACTCCAATATATTAAAAGTATTAAATCATCTTTTTTATTTACCTTTTTCCAAAGGAAATGTATTAAAAATCCACCTAAAACAATCCAGACTATCATTTAATAGCACCGCATTTCGGACATATTGAATATTTAGTAAAGGTTTGATTCCCACACTTTTTGCAAATATAGGTTTTAGGTTTCATTAAGTCTTTCAAAAGTTCTGGATTCTCATAAATGTTGCCAATGACTTCATGGTTCCAAACATACCCTCCTGCGGTCTGTCGTTGACCTGTAAGAACACTACTCATATTCCCCTGTGCTATACCAGTTTTCATTACTGCCTCTCGCTGTGAAGCATACCGAGCAATTACTTTGTCCCCCAGCATTTGTAGTACCACTCCCTTACGCCCTCTTTTCCCGTCTAGGGATTGCTTATATCGGTTTTCTGCCCAAGTAAGCATTTGGGTATTATCTACCGTGTAATGAACTTTTGAATTTATCCTGTCAAGTGAAGGCTTGTATTGTTTATTGAAACCACTCTTAACCCACTCTTTGAACAGACGATTAAACTTCTTGTCGTATAAAAACCTGTTGTGAAAATCAGTCAAACTAAACCCTACTAGATGACGACTTTCCATTTTGTTATACATATTAGTCAACACTCCCTTTGGGGTCTTTCGGTATGTCTGTGTATTCTCTAGTAATTTCGTATTTGTTTTGTTCATTAAAATCTATTATATCACCTGTTGATATATCTATCAAGATATATTTAGGTGCTTTGTAACTCACTTTCCACTTATTATTAAGTTCCATAAGCTCATAAATCTCTTTCCCGTTTTTGTCTTTTAAGCCCGTGTATTGCATGATTTCAAAAGAATCTTCAAAAACTCCATCATCGATTCTACCGCTAGCAAACCCTGTGTAATCTTCGGCATATTGAATATGTTTAGGAAAAAGAGGAAAAACCATATTATTTCCCTTTTTATCCCAAGCTCTAAATTTAATTTCTCTCATATTCTTAATATCTTAGCTTCATTAGGATTCTTCAAATTATCTATGCAATTCTTGTAATTCCAGTTCTCATTAGTCGCCATTGCTGATAACTTTTCACACTCTAATACAATCTCTTGTACCGTCATTGGTGCTTTTTGGCGGTTTATACTTAATGTGAATTTCTTACCCATCGAGACAAGCCCCACAATAATAAGCTGTAAAACGATTAGGGTTATTATTAGTTTTTTCATATAGACCAATCTAGCCAATTTTCCCTAAACGGCTTTTTTAATTTAATAGTTGTTGATTTTTGTGTCTCGATATTAATTTTCTTAATTGTTCTACCGTTTTTACTTACAATCCAAAGTTCACTGGTAGGTATCATATCTCTCTGGATAATTGGCACACCTCTATACATTAACTGGTTAAACCCTGGCGAAGAACGTAACCTAAGTATTACTGCAATTTTATATAATAGTGTTTTAAATTTCATTGTATAAACTTTTCTATATTCTCTCTTATATATCGTCTATCACCTCGAGTGTTAATCCTTATTGGTTTAAGTCGATCATCCCATCTCTTAATGGTAAGAACCGTCACTCTAAGATGTTTCGCAACCTCTTTGAGGGTCATTAAATCATTCATATGTAGTTATTAATATATCATAAGTATATCAATTTGTAAATACCTCAGTTATGCTATAATTATTCCAATGGATCCTAATCAAAATACTGGTTCCTTCGGAGCCGCAATAGGTGGAAGTGACGCTTTAAAGGAAGCGATGCAGAGTCGAGGCATGGACACTTCGATTTTAGATCAACAGTCACCAGCATCCGCAGGAGGCGCACCGTCAATTCCTATCCCCCCTACCGCTACAAACCCTAGCGTTGGAACGCCAGATGCAGCTACGGCGGCCTTAACTCCAACACCCAAAGAACCTGATAGTGAAACTCTAATTGCGAGTAAAGCACTTGCTGGAGTATTAAAAGCGGATGGAGAAGTAAAGAAAATGATTGTCCAACTCCGTGGACAAGGGCTCGTGTAATCCTCTCGTTTGTGATATAATTAGTTAGTGCGTATATCTGTTAATTGTGCCCAATGCAATACTCCTAGGTTAATTTGGCCTTATGAATTAAAACTTCGAAAGACTTTTTTCTGTAATCGTAGCTGTTTAGCAAAATTTTATGTTAAAGCCAAGTTCCATAATTTAGAAGCACGAAAAAAATCTGGTCTTTCCAGACGTGGTGCGAAAAGAACTCTTGAACAAAAACAGAAAATAAGTCTTGCAACACAGGGTAGAATCCCTTGGAACAAGGGACGGCATCTTGATTATATGCAAGGGGAAAAACATCCAATGTACGGAACACACCCTATTGCATGGAACAAGGGATTAACTAAAAAAACAGATATAAGAGTCGCAAAATACGCAAAATCATTACTAAATATAAATAGACCTTGGTTATATGATAAAAATAATCACAACTGGAAGGGTAATAAAGTAAGTTACTCAGCACTACATAGCTGGTTAGCTAGAAAATATGGTCAATCTACTATTTGTGAGCATTGTAAGAAGGATAATTTAAAAGGTAAACAGATAAATTGGGCTAATAAAACAGGGAAATATTTAAGGGAAAGAAATGATTGGTTGAGACTGTGTAGTAAATGCCACAAGATTTACGATCTTAAACGTCTTGGAAAAATAGTATAATATAAATATGCCATCGACTAATTACGCAAAGCCTACAGGTGTTGTTACAGCATTTAGCTCTAGCCCTAAATCATTAAATGATGATTCATTCCTTTTGTTACAGGATGGAACTTCCTTTTTACTTTTACAAGATGGTGTATCAAAACTAATTCTTGAGGCTGGAAGTTCGAATGTTAGTGCGTATGCCAAAGGAGCTTTAAATCCCGCTGGATATACAAAAGTATCTATTCTTCAAACTGGATATGCAAAGGTTTCACCGTCACCCACCTCTTATGCGGCTTCATAGATAGAGTATAATCGAGTAAAGGACTTTACCTCGTTTGTAACGGGGTTTTTTAATGGCTAATACTATACTTACTAATTTAACTGCTATTACTTCTGCCGCTGTAGGGGATAAGATTTATATTTGTGACATCTCCGACACGACTGACTCTGCGGCTGGTTCTTCGCGTCAAATCACAATAGCTAATCTATTTACCAATACAACCTTTGAAGGAACTGCTGTTTTTAACGAAGCGGGTGCAGATGTTGATTTTCGAGTTGAGAGTGACACCGATGCCAATGCTATTTTTGTTGAGGGTAGTAACGGCAAGGTTGGTTTTGGAACCGCCACACCTGCTGAAAAACTGAATGTTATCGGAAACTTTCAAGTTGACGATGCCGATACGGCCACTAAAGGTTATAGATTCAGAACTACTGGTTCTGATCTTGATTTAGACGGCTCAGGTAGATCACTTTTACTATCTGTTTATAGTGACGCTGACTTTGCTGGTACTCAACGCACCTACATGAAATTCTTTGCTGCTCAAAATACTGCTCAAATGTTTCTTGCTTGGGAAATTCAAAAAACAGGTGGTACTACAGTTATAGAGTGGGATCCAAACGTAGGTGCTGGTGGAGACTTATTTGTTATCAATCAAGCGGGTGAGAATAAAGACACCAGAATCGAAGGAGATACAGACGCAGATTTAATTCACGTAGATGCCTCAAGTGACAGAGTTGGTATCGGAGTTGCCGCCCCAGTTGCTAAATTAGACGTAAATGGAGATATAAACACAACAGCGGCAGGTAATATCATCGTTGCGGGAGCAGATCCTACACGGGCGTTTTATATCCCTGCTTCTGCTTTCACGGCGGCAACAACCAACGGAGCCGCCTCAGGGACGATTGAGACTGCAACCAACAAGGTTATAATGCCTGTTTTTGACTTTGATACAACGACTCAGGAGTTTGTGGCAATAGCCATCCCCTCACCTCATTTTTGGGACGCCTCTACTATAACGGTACAATTCATCTGGACAGCGGCTTCTGGTTCGGGAGGCGTGGTCTGGGCGGCTCAAGGCGTAGCTTTCTCGGATGATGACGCTTTAGATACAGCCTATGGCACAGAACAGATAATAGCAGATACTTTGATTACGGCAGTTGACGATCACCACACCTCTTTTACCCCAGCCATAACTATCGCTGGCACACCAGTTGCAGGGGATTTGGTCTGCTTACGTTTCAAGAGAAATGTTGCTGATGGTGGAGACACAATTGCTGTCGATTGTCGCCTTATTGGAGTGAAAGTTCGTTTCGGAATTTCTCAATACAATGATGCCTAGCCCATATAGTCACTTTTTTGCAAAATACCAACAAGATTTAGTCGAGCTTGCTAATACTAGTATCGGCAGAGACATATTCCGCATTTCAGAAATAGACAAGATCGTAGGAATATCGCCAAATTCGTATCACTTTGAGCGAGCCGGACATTATACAGGAATATTTCGTACTTACGTTGGATTGATTTGGAATTCTACCGCTTCAATATGGGATTGTATTGCAGCAGTAACGGAGGCTTAATATGGCACAACGACAATTTGCCAGCGGTGACACCTCAACATGGGCTGAAAAATACGGCAACGGTTCTGCTGGTGCTGTAACAATCTCTGCCAACACAGCTGATTCCGCACGCACAGGTTACGCCAACACTACAGCTGCGATTACAGAGGGACAAACAGCTTTAACCGCAGGCTCAGGTACTGGTTTTGCCGCAGGTGATCTTGTTTTTATTCACCAAAGTAGAAACGGTGGTTCGGGAGCGGGTGCTTGGGAGCTTAACAAAATATCCTCAGTTGGTGGTGGGACTGATTGGACAATGGCCTATGCCGCTACAAAGACTTACGCCACTACAGGTCAAGTCTACCGCTTAGTACAAAATTCAGCTATTACTATTAACTCAGCTATTACCTTAACGGGTGAGGCTTGGAACGCAACAACAAAAGGAATTGTTGCTTTGCTTTGTGATGGGACGATAACAGTTACGGGGAATATCTCTACGAGCGTAAAAGGTTATGTTGGTGGTTTAGCGAACACGGGAAATCAAGTTGGTGGGCAAGGTGACGGAACCTTAGGCGCACCAACTAGGAGTAATGCTGCCAACGGCAACGGTGGTGGTGGTGGGGGACTAACAGGAGATGATGGAGCGGGTGCAGGAGGGGGGAACGGGGCAGCTGGAAGTAGCGCTACTGATAAAAACCCTGGTACTGGTGGTGGCACGGCGGGAGTAGCAGGATTAACTACTATGGTTTTTGGGGGAGGCGGTGGTGGCGGACACGATGTAGGTAACACGGGTAATGCTGGTGGTATTGGTGGAGGAATGGTTATTCTAATTGGCAAGACTATATCTGTGACTGGTGGGATACCAACAAACGGAGGTAATGGTGCGGTTAATACGAGTTACGGTTCTGGTGGTGGTGCAGGTGGTTCTATTATCCTTAAAGGACAGACAATTACTCTTGGTACAAATTTATTAACAGCAACGGCTGGTAGTGGTGGTGGATTTGGTGGAGCTGGAGGTGTTGGCCGAATCCACGCAGACTACTCAACCTCAATTTCAGGAACAACTAATCCGACACTTGATTCGACACAAGATGCGACGTTGGCGGAAGCAGGAGGCGCAGGCTTTTTCTTTATGAGTTTGTGATATAAATAAATATGGACAACATAATTACATACATTCCAAAATCAATTCCAGAAGTAATTATTGGTATTGCGGCAGTCATTATCGCTTTTGCTTATGTTAGACGGAATGATCTTAAACTCCTAAGAGAAACAAACGCAGACCTACGACTAGCCCATAAAGATAACCAAGACAAAATAACCCTTCTCGAAGAAAAAATGAAACTGATGGAAGTGGAAATCCAGACCTTAAAACGTAATAACAAAACCCTAGAAGATTTAGTCGAGAGAGCGTTAATTCGCTACTTTGCCGAGAACCCAAACGAAGCACACAAGATCAAATGACATGGAACGTATCAGCGTCACGGGGCAAGACCAGTTGATGTTACAAGGGTTTAAGATTGTCCTTGAGGAAACATATAGAAGGGATTTAGAACCAAACCATAGGGAACACGTTTACGAAACACTAAACGAAATCGCCAAGAATTGCGTAGATAAAGGATTTGGTTTAGAGTTGGCAAAGATACGGGATGAGGTATCAGTTGAACAGAAACTTATTAGATTAAAAAAGGAAATGGCATGACGGAGAGATCGCAATTTAAACGCATACAAAGAATATCTAAATCAGGGGAGCCTAATATTCGTTTTGAGGATTTTCTACCTAGCCACTTGTTAGGCTTTGAGAGCGAGGAGGCAAAAGTAAAATGGCATGTAAACCACATACCAAAACAAGCCAGATTTGATATTAAAGATAATAAGTTGAAAATGGCTATGCCTATACCCGTTGACGTTTTGGAGTTTAGAGAGAAGATGAAAGAGTTAAAAGAAATCAACCAAAGACGTAGAGAAATATTAGGTGATGATGTGGGGTCGTTGTGAGAGAAATCTTCTTAGACGGTATTGGACTTTCAGCTGACGGCAGGACTTTCTTCAAAGGAATGGTGCGTGGGGATTTGGATAGACCAAAAAGCACTTGGGAGTTTGGGATTGATAAGGATATCCACCCGTACATAACCCCAAAAAACCCACCTAAACTTAAAGATATTTTGGTAAACTTAGACATTCTTGACAAAGACATGAACAATAGGAGTAAGATAGGTTAAATGAGCGATATCATACGACCGATAGAGCCGTTTCAGCTAACTCAAGGCTTTGGTGGCAACTACGAGGCCTATAAACAGTTTGGTCTTGCAGGGCATAATGGTTGGGATCTAAAAACTAAAGTCCTTGATACTCCAAAAGGACAACGATCTATTCTTTCTTCTTGGCTTTGCAAACACTATAAAACCGCAGACCAAGGCTCAAAAGGCTTTGGTAAATACTTCGAGGTTATCGTACAACTCAACAATACTTGGAAACTAACCTACGCTCATTGTTTGTCTATTGAAGCCTTTACTACCAAACACGAAGGGGAACCTATGGCAATCTCTGACAATACAGGTAATTCCACAGGGGCACACTTGCATTTAACGGTTAAAAGGGGTACGTTAATAACAGGAGTTTTTCAGCATGACAACCCTAACAATGGCTACTTCGGAGCCGTTAACCCCCAACTATTCTTTGATGAGCTTAGAGCTTTCAAGAAAGGGCAATTAGATAGCCCTGCACCCGTCAAACCGCAAGAGACCCCACCTATCCCTGAAGCAACGCCAGAGCCTTTACCTACACCAGAAGAAGTGCCAACTAATGGAACGGACACAGAATCGGTGGTTTCTAGGGATTTTACTAGTGGGTCTTGGATTGATGCTCCTAGTGGTGATACGACAAGAGGCATGGATAGCTCTATTAATCCTTTCGATGGGACTACCCCTACTACTCAACCTGAAGCCTATCAAGAAGTTCCTATCGGACAATTACCACCTAAGTCTTTGATTGACCGCCTTGTAGCGTGGTTAGTGGGCTTAGTTAGAGGTTGGATGAAATGAAAAAACAAGCTGGTATTTATTACGCCGCTACAATCTATAAAAACAATAAGACAGTAGCAAAGGTCACTAAACGTAAGAAGATGACTTTTTGGTCATTTCTTGTGCGTAGCTTTTCGCCAGACTCCACATTTAAGGTGTACATTAAGGTGAACTACGGGAAAGACTTGGTCAACGAGGGTTACTATAAAACAATGGCAGAAATCAAACAGGCGTTTCAAGCATTTACCGAGAAGAAACTAATTGACTATACACGGTCAAGCAGGTGGTGATTTAAAATGGAAACTATTACATTACCTTTCGCAATTATTGGAATTATTAACGCTATACAAAAGCAATTCCCACAAATAACAGGAATCCTTGCTATTGGTGTAGCTATTGTTTTGGGAGTTCTTGCGGCATACGTGCCTATAGATCATCCAGCAGTACAAGGTGCGCTAGTGGCTTTGGCGTCATCTGGAGTATTTAAAGTAAGCCAAGTTATTGCAAAAAAGTAAGTCTATATTGTGGTCTTACAATACGGACGAACAGGACAATTGGAAAAGCATGGTGCGATGAGGTGGGTTACTTAGGTTAAACTTTAACGTAGCACAATCTACCATTGTCTTGTTTTTTGGTAAAATACTTATGAAGGGAGGTGATAGTTATGGACGAAGACAAAACAACAGAAGCAACTCCAGAAGAAGTCACAGAAGAAAAGAGTGACGAAGCGACAGAATAATTGAAGCTACTCGCATCCTAACGGTGTTAGTCGAGTAGTTTTTTTTATTGACAAGTGTGGTACACTATGAATAGTTGTAACACCAAGAACCCCTTATGGGTGTTGAAATACCAGCCGGTGTTACAACATCAGTACTCATAAGGGGTTTTTATATGATTAAAAAAAGCATATCGCAAGGAGTTAGAGGACTAATCCACGAATATATCGTTGCAAAAGGTGAACACCCCACAGATTTCAAAGAATTCTTAATATTTGTTGCGGAACATCGTGGCACAAAGATAGCTTCGGGTAAGCACGCACTACACCAGAAAAATCGTATTGATCTATGGGCGGTTAATATGAATCAAGTTTATGAAGCATTTGATGAATGTCTAGCTTTTTGGGCTAAGATGCACCCCACCACACCGGCAGGCTCGCAGGGGAGACCATAGTAACCTAGGTCTATAAATAAAGAGGGCGAGAAGCAAAGAAGCGAAGTGGCTCATGATGAGCGTTGCTTTTAAAACGTGGACGGATAACCTTATAGCGTTTTGAGGCCGTCCCTTCTAAGTCATTGTACTTAGTTTGGAATATGAAACATGCTTAAAACTACCAACGAAATGGATCATAGTTTGAAAGACCAATTAAAGAGAGCTCGTGGTCTAATCCGAGCGTTGACATGATAGATAAACAAACGTTTGTAGATAATACGTTTAACTTAATTACTAAGAAAAAAAAGTGTAGTGATAGACAACTTAAGATTTTAGGATATTATGATTTTGATGTTGATAGTATGTCGTTGGCTAAGATACTAATGACTTGTTATATACTTGATAAGAATAGACCACAAAAAGACGATCCTATGTTAAAGGATTTAAAATGAATGAATTAGTAGAAATATTAGATAAACCAATTACCCCTGATAATTGGGATTATGACGAATCGGTTAAAAAAACAAAAGCATTTCTTTATAAGTGGAAAACTTTAACGGTTGAGTTTGCAAACGAATTGTGGATAGCTAGGGATAATTTATCACAAACAGCCGATATTCAGCCACGAACAACGGGCGGAACTTTTGTTCCAGCGGATAAGACTTGGACGGACTATTGTTTAGAAATTGGTAGTCAACGGCAAATAGTTAATAGGTGGCTATCACGCTGGTTTACACGAGAGATAAATGCTGGGGTCACACCTGAACTGCCAACCGTAACCAAAGGTAAGTACAACATAATCTACGCTGACCCACCCTGGCGGTATTTTGAGGATGGATTTAAGAACCAAAGCCAACATTACCCAACTATGTTATTAGAGGATATCTGTAATTTACCCGTTGGGGATATAGCCGCAGATGATTGTCTTTTATTCTTATGGGTAACATTCCCTATGCTGGACAATTTCATGGACGTATTAAGGTGTTGGGGCTTTGAGTATTCAACTGTTGGGTTTGTTTGGGTTAAATCTACTAAGGATAAAAACGGTTTTGCTTTTGGGCTAGGAGCATGGACACGATCAAATGCTGAAATATGTGTTATCGCAAGGCGTGGTTCTATTGAAAGACAAGACGCTTCGGTGTCACAAATTATCTACGAACCTAAAGGGGAACATTCGCAAAAGCCTGGGATTGTAAAAGATAAAATAGTACAACTTGTGGGCGATCTTCCAAGGATTGAACTATTTGCAAGGGGACAAACACTAGGCTGGGACACTTGGGGCAATGAACCAACAAAATTTACTACGGCTGGAGAATAAGTTTAGCAAACAATTAAAAGCTATTTTAGGGGGCTGTTTCTTTACCAAAAACATAGATGACGATTTAACCAAAGGAATAGACTTCGCCGTTTATACAATCAAGCCCTTTAAGGTCGCCTGTAGGTTAAGGGGTTTTGGTTATCAAAAACGCTACGGGAATCAATTCACGGTAAGGTGGGAACTTAAAAGCGGCAACAGAACGGAAATTGACAAGATTAAGGACGGGTTTGTGGACTATATGTTATACGGTTTTATAGATGCTGACGAAATTAGGATTATTCAATGGGTGCTTGTTGATTTAAAACCTATTCGCGAGGGGTTAGAGCCTTTTGAAATTAGACAAAATAAAATGCCTGATGAAAATAAACTAGCTGCTTATTCTTTGGTAACTTACCCGAAAGAGTACATACTAGACTTCTGGCAACGATGAAACGTAAGATTAAAAAACTAGACGTCTGGAAAGTATTTAGTCTATTTATAAGGACAAGGGACGCAATCAAAACCACCAAAACACTAGACGAGGCTATTTGTATTACTTGCGACAAGCGTTATCCGATTAAGAATTTACACGCTGGACACTTTATTCCAGGCAGACACAATTCAATCCTATTTGACGAAAGAAACGTCCATGCACAATGTGGGGTTTGCAATATGTGGCGCAAAGGTAACACGGTAAAGTATTTTAGAAAGATGCAACAAATGTACGGTGATGACGTGATTAACGAATTGGAAAAGAAAGACACCGAAACCAAACAATTCAAACAACACGACCTAGTAGACCTATTGGAAACTTACAAGAATAAATACACCGATCTATTGGGTAAGACCAAGTTACCCTTTTAGGCGTATCTTGCCCTATTGCAATCGTTTAGATACTAGTCTATACTACCTTTTAGATACATGAAAAGCGCAAGGGAACTACGAATAGAGCAACTACAAAACGCCGATTGGCACGCAACTAATTGTGATATTGAGATAGAGGAAACACTTTATGGCGACTGGGGTACACAAGCAATTTGCGTTCAACACCTCATTGATGTAACTAGCGAACTACCCGATCCTATAGAACCTGACGCTTATACAAACTACAAAGAAAATGATTTACTCTAAAGAAGAAATAAACGAACGGATTGAAAAATACACTAGACAAGCTAGTGATATCACCGCAATCGCCGACGTAGACCGACACGCAACGATTATTAAACCTTTTATAGAACTAGCCTACCAAATGGGCAAAGCCGTTCAATGCGAAATAGAGATATCAAAACAAGAGTACCAAGAAAGGAAACATGAAACTAATACCAACGTCTAAGATCCAAAAACTAGCTACACTAGAAATCTCTTATAAGAAAATAAAAGAGGAACGTGAGCAACTAAGAGCCGAACTACTAGAAACCATGCAAGAGTTAGACGTTGAGAGCCTTAAAACGGGATCTTACACCCTTTATAGGGCAAAGCGCATAACTCCCCAAGTAACCAACATGGACTTCTTAGAAGCGCAACTAGAGCTTAAAAACATACCTTATGAGACCATGCGGGTCTTTACACCACAAACATTCGTTGCTTTTAGGCTTTTGGCAAAAGAAAATAGGGAACTAGACGGGCTTGAATTTACCGAAACGGAATACGTAGTAGTAAAACCAAAGGAGAAAAGTGGTTAATTCAATTTGTCCCGTACACCAAGTAGAATTTAAACTAGTACCGTCAGGCGTTTCAAGAACGTCTGGTAAGGCTTACGACGCTTTCTTTGCTTGTCCCGAACGTGGTTGTAGAGAGAAACCTTTAAGTCAAGGCAAGAACACGATAGTATCCGAACTACAATCGGATCAAAGAGCGATCAACGGCGAAAAGTATGAGGACAAAGAAAAGACCCGTCAATACATGATAACCCGACAACATAGTCAAGAAATGGCTATACGTTACTTGGAATTAAAGTACAAACTAGAAGCACCAACTGGAGACAAATTAGAACTAATAGAAAAAGTTAAGTTTATGACTAATTGGTTTATGAAAGACCTAGAGAAAGACTTAGGTAAAGAAGAATGATCACACGCAAACAACTAATGCAAGACTTAAAAGTAAAGCGGTCTGAGACTGTCAAAGGCTACGAGAAGCGTGGCATGCCCGTTATCTATCTAAGTGAGCGAGAACCACGATATGACCTTATGAAAGTACTTAATTGGTTTGCCGATCAAGACACGGAAGGACTACCAGAATGACACACCGCTACGTCACAACCCTTACCCTAAAGTGCCAATGGAATACGTCAACCTATCACTTTAAATGGTTAACAAAAGTCTTTCAACAATGTCTATATTGCCGATTAGTAGAAAGGATGGGTGAATGAAACAATACAAGAATAAAGACGTAGAAACACTTGAAAAACAATATAAATTTGAGCGGAACGCAGACTTAATTAAGCGTGACTTAGAAATAGCTTATTTGGCAGGGCGTGTTGATGGGCTTAAGGAAGCAATTAAAATTAACAAAGAATGAAAAAGAAAGAGAAGGTTGATATTTTAACTTGGTGGAAAAAGGATGGCACGAAGGTCTATATGTACCGCAAGATAGGTGATCTTGAATGGGAAAAGATACCAACACCACACCAAGAAATACCATTTGTATATTATAGTAAAGGTGGTGATACTAAATGATCGAAGCAACACAATCAGCTGTAACAAGCACAGAAATGATCTTGCAATATCCGAATCTTTTACTAGCACTTGCCGCTATTGGAGCATTTGCGATTATTGAGCATATGTTCATGGCAGGTAAGTTTTTCGGTGGACGGACTAAGAAAACGACTAAGTAAATGTACGCTTTGGCTAGTTAAGCTAGTACAGCGACCCATTGGGTAATAGGCTGGTTACAGTATCCAGACGCCAAAAAAACGCAACGAGCTGTCAGGTTTTAATACCTGAGTTTAACCAAATATCGCAAACACTAGCCAAGGCTTAGAGGTACTTAAATGAAAAACAAATATAAACTACCTACCGTAGACGGTTTTGACCCTTTGGTTGAACTAGATAAACTTGTAGAAGAAGCAAAGGCTTTGGTAGACAAGAGACGCAAGCAGGTGGAGAAGTAATATGAAAACCAAACAAGAACAAAAAGACGAAGCATGGAAAGTCTACATAGCAATACAAGCCCCAGCATTGAAAGCCCATGAAGCAATAATAGACCCAGCATGGGAAGCCTACCTAGCAAAGTGCGACGAGATAGACGCAAGTGAAGTAGTGGAGAAGACGTGATCGAGTCTGCCCTTTGCTGGATTTTATGCGCCCGTGTGGCTATCACCACACCTAAGATTGAAGTAAAACATGAACTGCCTAATATATCGAACCAATCACAACAGGTTCCTGTTACTAATGAAAAACGACCTAATACTAAAATCAATACCACTACCCGTGTTACCCAAAAAAACACTAGGAGTACTTCTGGTGACACTAATTCTTCTGAAACTAGAAGTAAGGTACGTCCCAACAATCCTGATGCCGCTAACACTGGCAATGGGGATGTGGTTAGTGTCATTTCTAAGTACGCTGGCGCTGCAACTCCTGCGGCTATTGAACTTTGGAGGCGGGAAAGTGGCCTCAGGCCTGGCGCAATTAACAAAAGTTCGGGAGCTTGCGGGTTGGTTCAGGCATTACCCTGCTCTAAGCTCCCCTGCTCTCTTTCCGACACCGAGTGTCAAGTTAAGTGGGGAACAGAATACGTTTCCCGAAGGTATGGAGGGTTTGAACAGGCTTTAGCCTTTCATGATAAAAATAATTGGTACTGATATGAACCTAATCTCACCAACAAGACAAATGATACGTAGAGTACTGAGAAAACTAAGAGGATTGTTTAAATGAAACACTTGGACTTATTTAGTGGGATTGGTGGATTTGCCTATGCTATGGATCAGGTTTTTCAAGCAGACCACATATTTTGTGACAACGACCCGTTTTGCCAAGAGGTACTAAAAAAAAACTATCCTAACTCAAAAATATATGGCGACATTAAAGAAATCACAAACGAATCAGCAGACATCGTTACTGGCGGATTCCCTTGTCAACCGTTCAGCCAAGCAGGCAAAAGACGAGGCACAGACGATAACCGTTACCTCTGGCCAGAAATGTTTAGAGTTATACAACTTGCAAAACCGTCATGGGTTATCGCTGAGAATGTTGGTGGCTTACTTACTTGGAACGAGGGCATGGTACTCGAACAAGTGTGTACTGACTTGGAAAGCGAAAACTACGAAGTCCAACCGCTTATTATTCCAGCTTGCAGTGTCAATGCCCCGCATAGGCGAGAGCGAGTCTGGATTATTGCTCACTCCCTCAACAGTAGACAGGGGGGAGCGCAGTCAGAAGTCACTCGAACATCGGATAACATACCGCAAAAGCATAGGTCGAAACACAGTGCCGCCGGGGAGCTTGAGCGAACAAATAGAGACAGGGAAAATGACAAACATGCTACCAACACCGAACACAAGCGACAGGCACAACGCCAACATGAAGGACGGACACGACATGAAGAAACAGTACTTGAGGGCTTATCCCGTCCAGATTGGAACAGAGACTGGCAAGAAGTTGCGTTTGCAACCTGCTATGACGGAGTGGATGATGGGCTTCCCAAAAGGTTGGACAGAAATCCCCGACTCAAAGCTCTTGGAAATGCGATTGTCCCGCAAGTTGCAGAAGAAATAATGAGAGGATTGTTTAAATGATCTATATAGCAATAACCATATTCCTAATAATAATAATCGCTGTCACTCTAATCCAAGACTCCTGTGAGTGCGGCGGCAGATACACGGACAATGGCTGGGATGAGAAATATTGTGATCGGTGTCAGGACAGGCAAAAGTCAACTACCCACGGCTAAAGCCGAGGGCTTGTAACTCCCCTGCGGGGCTACGATTGGCAAATTGACTGTTGCCAGTTGAGCAATGTTAATTGCTCCGTTATGGTCAGCGTTAAGGGAGAAACCGCAAGACCGACAAAGAAAAGTTGATTGATTTTTTCGATTATGTTTAGCAATATAACCACAAACACTACAACGTTGAGAAGTATAATGCGGGTCAACGGATTTCAGGAAAACTCCTGCAAGTTTAGTTTTATATTCCAAAAACTTTCTCAACTGGTCAACTGCCACGAAGGATTGAAACACAAATGCAACGAAGTTTGTGAGTTTTGTTGTAAGCCTACCGAATGTAAACTATGCCACGTTTTAAGTTGCTATCACCACGACCAACGTAAACCAGACAAGCCAAATCTAGCGAAATGTGAGCGTAATTATTTCCATCCAATAGCGGAATGCTCTAAACCAGAACGTAAGCATTGTGACAAACCATTAACAGAGAAAGAGAAAGGACAAGATGAATAAACCTTTACTTATATGAAAAAACTAACTAAATACTATTTCCATATCCACCACGAAGTACTGGTGGAGGCATTAACTGAACCTTTAAAAAATAGGATTAAATACATTAAGGAGAATAAACCAAAGGATGAGATTGAGTTAAGGTTAAGGCTTATCAAACCTGTCAAGGGTAAGTTACCTAGTGAGTTTATTAAAGCAGACCAAGCACGGGTTAAAGCATACCAAGCATTGGTTAAAGCATACCAAGCACGGGGTAAAGCAAACCAAGCATGGGATAAAGCAGACCAAGCATTTATTAAAGCAAACCAAGCATGGGTTAAAGCACTAAAAGATAGCATACCAGCTCTTGAGAAGTTACATAAAAAAGAATGTGGATGCGGGTGGAATGGAAAGACTATCTTTACTAAAGAGAATGGGTTGGAGAAATAATATGAAAAAATGGACAACACAATCAGGGGAATACATAACTAAAACTGATATTAAAAGTCTGATATATCACAAAAATAGAGAATAACTAACGTACTAAATATATGAACTACACAGAAAAAAGATTAGAGGAATTTATCAAAGAAGGCAGTCATTGTATTGAAGACAAAAGCATTATTGCTAGTTACTTGGAGGATTTGAAATGCAAGATATAAGGGAAGAAATAGAAGAAATACTATTTGATTTATCAGAAAATCATATAGAAACACGGCACACAAAAAAACCATATGTCTCAGGGCGTGATAGAGTCGAAGCCGTTGACGCTATCCTCGCCTTACTAGCCAGAAGAATACCGAAGAAGAAGGAATATCCAAATCCACAAGGTTACACTATGAACGCAAAGGCAGAACGTAAGCATTGTGACAAACCATTAACAGAGAAAGAGAAAGGACAAGATGAATAAACCTTTACTTATATGAAAAAACTAACTAAACAAGAAAAAAAAGACGAGGCATGGAAAGCCTACAAAGCAATACAAGTCCCAGCATGGGAATCCTACAATGCAATACAAGTCCCAGCAGAGGAAGCCTACAAAGCAGTAGAAGCCCCAGCATGGAAAATCTACCTAGCAATACAAGCCCGAGCATTGAAAGTCTACCTAGCAATACAAGCCCCAGCATGGGAATCCTACAATGCAATACAAGCTCCAGCATTGAAAGCCTACCTAGCAAGGCTCAAGGAGATAGACGAACAAGTGGAAAAATAACCTTACTTATATGAAAAAACTAACTAAACAAGAAAAAAAAGACGAGGCATGGGAATCTTACAAAGCAATACAAGCCTCAGCATGGAAATTCTACAAAGCAAAGTACGACGAGATAGATCAACAAAAAGACGACGACATTAGAATCATTGACGGTAAGAGATA
>Ga0163148_10002330_pt1 | contig 22908 bp, 21 predicted proteins | sample OliLakLV19MP7P2_FD_148606 | JGI IMG/M metagenome (GOLD analysis project Ga0163148, IMG submission 148606) | Freshwater microbial mat bacterial communities from Lake Vanda, McMurdo Dry Valleys, Antarctica- Oligotrophic Lake LV.19.MP7.P2 | ecosystem: Environmental > Aquatic > Freshwater > Lake >...
CCAGCCTTTCGAAATCTACGACAAACTGAAACCGGCCGAGCTGGCCACGCGCCTGGATGCGACGTCCTGAGCAGCGAAAACAAAAAGCCGCTCCGGGAGCGGCTTCGCGTTTGTTGCATGCAGTCGGCAAGAGTCGACAAGAGTGGACTATTGAAACTGGTGCCCAGAAAGGGACTCGAACCCCCACAGTGTTGCCACCGCCAGGACCTGAACCTGGTGCGTCTACCAATTCCGCCATCTGGGCATTAAAGCTGACTGCTTTGAACGCTGGAACTGAACAAAACCGTCACCCCAACTCACCAAGATTATAACGAAAATTGAAAACCAACGCACGTAAGTCCACACGCGGGAGCACCCAGGCACGGGCCAATCCGCCGCGACCCGGTTTCGAAGACCGCGTCACAATTCCGTCACGCAGTGAAATAGCGCTGGCGACTGAAGACAATCCGGGCCTTTCGGTCGCCGGGCTTGCCGACATCCTGGCGCTTGAACCCAATGCCCATGATGCCTTCGCGCGGCGTATCGACGCCATGCTGCGCGATGGCGAATTGCTGCTCAAGGCGGGCGGGCGGCTGGCATCGGGTACCGCGCGCTTGATCGAATCGGGGCGCGTCAGTCGCCATCGCGACGGCTTCGGCTTCATCGCGCCGGAATCCGGCGGTGATGACCTATACGTGCCGCCGCATTCGCTTGCAGGCGTGATGCATGGCGATATGGTCACCTTCACGCGACGTGGCTTCGACCGGCGCGGGCGTCAGGAAGCACGCATCGTCGCAGTAGTGGAACGTGCGATCAAGCATGTGGTTGGCCGCTTGAAGCGCGATGGCAAGCATTGGGTGGTGTTGCCGCAGGATCGCAACTTCAGCCAGGAGGTGGAGCTAGAGGGTGTGGCGAGCGGGCGCGAGGGCGAATTCGTCAGTGTGGAAATCACCCGCTACCCCGAAGACGGCTTGGCGATGCAGGGGCGGATCGACGAAGTTCTGGGTGCGGAAACCGATTCCGGCATCGAGATCGAGATCGCCTTGCGCAAGCACGATCTGCCGCATGTGTTCGCCGCCGCAGCCTTGGCGGAAGCCGCCAAATTGCCGGACAGACTGAGGCCGGCCGACTACCGCGACCGACGCGACATACGCGATCTGCCGCTTGTTACCATCGACGGTGAAGACGCGCGCGATTTCGACGATGCGGTATTCGCCGAGGCTATCAAGGGTCGCAGCGGCAGCCCCGGTCGCGGCTTTCGCCTGATAGTGGCAATTGCCGACGTCAGCCACTATGTTAAGCCGGGGGCGCCACTGGATCGCGACGCCCGCGAGCGCGGCACCTCGGTCTATTTTCCGCGCCGCGTGATCCCGATGTTGCCGGAAAAAATCTCCAACGGATTGTGTTCGCTCAATCCTGACGTCGATCGCCTGGTCATGGTGTGCGACATGGTGGTGGGCACAAGTGGCGTCATCGAATCCTACGAGTTCTATCCTGCAGTGATGCACTCGCAGGCGCGCTTCACCTACACCGAGGTGGCCGCCATCCTGGCCGAACCGGAAGGCGAGGCCGCGCGCAAGCGACCGGCGCTGGTGCCGCACCTGCATTGCCTGTACAAGGTATTCAAGGCCCTCCTGGCGTCCCGCGCGCAACGCGGTGCGGTGGATTTCGAATCGACCGAAACCAGGCTGCTGTTCAATGACGCAGGGCGCATCGAGCGAATCGTTCCGGTGGTGCGCAACGAAGCCCACAAGCTGATCGAGGAATGCATGCTGGCAGCCAATGTATGCGCCGCCGACATTCTGGAAAAGCACAAGCACCCGGCGCTGTACCGGATTCACGCCGGACCGACACCGGAGAAACTGGAAAACCTGCGCGCCTTCCTCGGGCCGCTGTCGTTAGCGCTCGGGGGCGGCGACGATCCGACCGCGATGGACTATGCAAGACTGGCCAATTCGGTCAAGGGTCGGCCTGACGCCGGACTGATTTCCAGCGTCATGCTGCGCTCCATGCAACAGGCTCAGTACAACCCCGACAACATCGGCCATTTCGGGCTGGCGTACGACAAATATGCGCACTTCACCTCGCCGATACGCCGCTACCCGGATCTGCTGGTGCATCGTGCGATCAAGGCCGTTCTCAAGCACAGCCGCTACCATGAGGAAGACTGGGACGCGCTCGGCGCGGAGTGCTCGCACCACGAGCGGCGTGCCGACGATGCCTCGCGCGAGGTGCAATCCTGGCTCAAGTGCCAGTATGCCTACGAGCATCTTGGCGACGAATTCGAGGGATCGATCAGCGGTGTCGCCGGGTTCGGCATTTTCGTCACGCTCGACGAACTGTTGATCGACGGCATGATCCATGTCTCCGAACTCGGACGTGACTACTTTGTGTACGACGAGAGTCGTCATGTGTTGCGCGGCGAGCGCTCGGGCCAGGTCTATGGTCTGGGGCAACGGGTCTCGGTGCGCATCGTGCGGGCTGATCCGGATGCGCTGAAGATCGATCTCGCGCTGGCCGAGGCCGGGTCCGACGAGAGCACGGCCCAGCGCTCGGAGGATCGCGAAAGCAGGCCGGCGGCCCCGGGCTATGCACAACCACGCGGCGCTCGCAAGAAAGCCGGCGCCAAGGCATTGGCGGCGCCTGTCAAGCCCAGGGCGAAAGCCGCGCCGAACAAGGCGCGCCCCACTGCAAAATCAAAAACCCGTAAACGCGTTCAAGGAAAAACATCATGACACTTCCCCACAGCATGAAATACATCGACCACGGCCAGGGCGGCGCAGCCGATTGCATGCAGATCAAGAGCGGCCCCTTGCCACAGCTAAAGCCCGGGGAGGTGCTGATCGAGGTGGCCTACGCCGGTGTCAATCGCCCGGACGTGGCGCAGCGCTCCGGCAAGTATCCGCCACCGCCCGGCGCCTCGCCTACCATCGGCCTGGAGGTTTCGGGGCAGGTGGTGGCGCGTGCCGCGGACGTGACCCGATGGAACGTCGGCGACAAGGTATGTGCACTGACGCCAGGCGGCGGCTATGCCGAGTATTGCGCTACGCCTGCCTCCAGTTGCCTGCCGTTACCTGCCGGACTCTCCATGCGCGAAGCGGGTGCGCTGCCCGAGAATTTCTTCACCGTGTGGACCAACGTGTTCGATCGCGGCCGCCTGGCCGCAGGTGAGACCTTCCTGGTGCATGGCGGCTCGTCAGGCATCGGGATTACTGCGATTCAGCTGGCCAAAGCTTTCGGCGCCACCGTCTACACCACCGTTGGCAACGCCGAAAAGGCGGCAGCGGTCAAAAGGCTCGGTGCAGATGCCGCCATCAATTACCGTACCCAGGACTGGGCCGAGGAAATCGCCAGGCTGACCGAAAAGCGCGGTGTAAACCTGATCCTCGACATGGTCGGTGGGCCCTATATCGAGAAGAACCTGAAATCCCTGGCACCCGACGGCAGGTTGGTGCAAATCGCCTTCCTGCAGGCCTCGCGCAACGAGATCGACCTGCTGCCGATCATGGTCAAGCGCCTGACCGTCACCGGTTCGACCCTGCGTCCGCGCACCATCGAAGCCAAGGCGGCGATGGCGCAATCGCTCTTGACCAAAGTGTGGCCGCTGATCGAGGCCAGGAAGGTCGGCACCCTGATCCACGCCGAATTCGCGCTGGCCGACGCGCCGCGTGCACATGAATTGATGGAAGGGTCGACGCACATCGGCAAGATAGTTCTCAAGGTGCGTAGCTGAGTCGCGGCATCGTCTACATGTCCAATACGCGCTTCATCTACGGATTTCACGCGGTTGCCGGGCGCATCAAGCAGCGCTCGGCCTCCGTGCACGAGGTGTATGTGGATGCCACCCGGCGCGATGCCCGCACCCGCGACCTGATCAAGCTGGCCGCATCGTTCAAGGTGCGGGTGGTCGAAGTCGACGGTGCGCGCCTGGACGGCATGGCCGGTGCCGGCCGCCACCAGGGCGTCGCGGCCAAGGCCGACGCGGTCGAGCTCGCGGTGTCGCTCGATGATGTGCTCGATGCGGTTGTCGGGCCGCCGCTGGTGCTGGTGCTCGACGGCGTCACCGATCCGCACAACCTGGGCGCCTGCCTGCGCACGGCGGACGCCGCCGGCGTGCACGCTGTGCTCGCCCCCAAGGACCGCGCGGTCGGCCTCAACGCTACCGTGATCAAGGTGGCCTCGGGTGCGGCCGATACCGTGCCCTACATCACTGTCACCAATCTGGCGCGCTCGCTGCGCGAACTCAAGGAGCGCGACATCTGGATCGTCGGTGCCACCGAGGATGTGCCCATGGCCCACCACGCACCCGGCCTGGCGCGGCCTCTGGCCTGGGTGCTGGGCGCCGAAGGCGAGGGGCTGCGCCGCCTGACCCGCGAGACCTGCGACGAACTGCGCCACATACCGATGGCCGGCAGCATCGAGAGCCTGAATGTGTCGGTGGCTGCGGGCGTTTGCCTGTTCGAGGCGATGCGGCAGCGCGCCGCTACCTGAGCGCGGCAAGCCGGCGCCGGCCCCTACAGGCGCAGTTGCAGGAAGCGCAGCAGGCGCGGCGCCAGAAAGCCGTTGTGGCTGCCTGCTTCGTCCAGCGGATCAACCACCCAGAAGTGCGGCGCACCTTCAAGCACCACCGGCCGTGCGAAGTGCCCGGCCTGCTTCAGCGCGCGCAGGAACACCTCGGACTGATTGCGATAATCCACGGTGTCATCGCGCGTGCCCCACACCACCAGAAACGCGGTCGCGTTGTTGCGCCCTGAAATCCATGCCAGCGGCGAGGCGTCGAAGTAGGCACGCTTGTCGTCGATGGCGGCGAAACCCATCAGTTTCTCGGTGATCATGTCGCGCGTGCGTACTTCGATATCGTGCTGCCACTGGGCCAGCAGGTCAAACACGCCATAGATCGGCACCACCGCCTTGACGCGGGTTGAAAGCGTGGCATACGGGTCGTGTGGATAGGCGCCGGCGAAGTGCGGGTGGTCGCCCGCCAGGGCCGTAAGCGAAGCCAGGTGGCCTCCGGCCGAGTCGCCCATCAGCGCGATACGCTCGGGGTCGATCTTGAAATCGGCGGCCCGGCCACGCGCGAACTGCAGCGCCGCACGCACATCGTGCAGTGCCTCCGGAAAGGTCTTGCGGCCGGGTGCCGACAAGCGGTAAGTCACGGCAAACACAACGTATCCGCGTGCTGCCAGCCATGGCCCCCAATGGGCGTAGGCGAACGGCCCGCCAACCTGCCAGCCGCCACCGTGGATCGCGATGACCGCCGGAAACGGGCCATCGCCTGGCGGGATATACATGTCACCGGCAAGGCTGATGCCGTCGTGCTGCACGAATTCCACGCCCTGGCGCAGTTCGAATTTTCCAGGCTGCCCGGGGGCAACGGCGGATGAAGTCATGTCAGGTCTCCAATGTCAATAGAGCCTTGCTTTGCAAGGCAAGAGTGCAAGGCGCGATGGGTTTGAGAGTAGCATGCGAGGCCATCCTTGAGAAAGAACCCGATGTCCACGCCCACCCCCATTAACGCCTTCATCGACGACATGGCTACCCGCATCTACGTCGAACTTTCCAGCCGCGTCGTGCTGGCACCGGCACAGGCGGATAAGCCCAAACCGACCCCGGATGCCCTGGCGCGCATGAGCTACAAGCTGGCCGAGGCGTTCGTGCTGGTACGCGCAGATCGCACCGGCGAGCCGGTGGTGGCGAAGTACGAGGTCAAACTGTCGGATGTCGGCGGCTTGTAGCAGCTGAGGCTCGACCTAAAGGTCGCGCCGCGCCAGGCTGAAAGTTTGCCCGCTCGGCCCGGAAGCTGCCTGCGTGGCCATGAAAAGGGCCATCGGCACCACGTCCTCGGCCTCTTTGAACCATTCGGCCGCGCCGGTGGCGGCACGCAGTTGCGCTTCGCGCCCGGCGATGAAGGCCGTCAGTACCGGCCCGGGCACCAATTCGTTGACCGCGATGTTGCTCACCGCCAGTTCCTGCGCCAGCACCCGCACCAGCATGTGCAAGCCGGCTTTGGAAGCGGCGTAGGCCGAGCGCGTGGGGGTGCCGCGATGTCCCATGCCGGATCCGACGAAGATCATCTTGCCGGCACCGCGCCGCTTGAGCGCCGGAATCGCCGCCTTGGCGGTACAAAAGGCGCCGATGAGGTTGACCTCGATGGTGCCGCGCCACGCCTCTACATCGGAATCCTCGACCGGCTTGTTCTCCAGCGCAACGCCCGCGGCCGCCACCACGATATCGATGCCGCCGAATTGTTTTTCCGCCGCCGTGCAGAGCGTGTTCATGGCATTGAACTCGGCAACATCCGCGGGCGCGGCCATAGCATGAGCGCCTTCGGCGCACACCAGGAGCGCGGTTTCCTCCACTTCTGTGCGAGTGCGTGAAACGCAGACGATCGAGGCACCGGCCCGCGCATAGCCGATCGCGATCGCGCGCCCGATGCCGCGCCCGGCGCCGGTGATCAGCGCGACCTGGCCTGCAAGCGGGCCCGAATTTGTGCGCATGAAGCCGCTTCGATGCGTGAACGACTAGATGAAAACCGACTTCATCTGGCCGCTTGGATAGCGTGTGCCGGCCGCAGCGCCTCTGGGAAAGGCCTGCGCCAGGCGTTCGAGTTCGGTCGTCGACAGAGCAACGTTCAGTGCAGCGAGATTCTCGTGCACCCGTTCCACCCGCTTGGTGCCGGGAATGGCAACCACATCGCGTCCTTGCGCCAGCACCCAGGCCAGCGCCACCTGCCCAGGGGTACAGCCTTTTTCCGCAGCCAGTGTCTGCAGTGATGTCACCAGCTTGCGGTTGCGCTCCAGGTTCTCTGCGGCGAAACGCGGATGATCCTTGCGGCGATCGTTGGCCACATCGGCCGTGCCCTGTACGGCACCGGTCAAAAGGCTTCGGCCCAGCGGTGAATAGGCAACGAAGGAAATGCCCAACTCGCGGGTGGTGGCCAGCGTTTCCTCGGCTTCCTCGCGGTACAGCAACGAGTACTCCGTTTGCACCGCAGCCAGCGGATGCACCTTGTGTGCGCGGCGGATGGTGGCCGGATTGGCTTCGCACAGGGCGAGATAACGAACCTTGCCGGCGGCGACCAACTCCGCCATCGCCCCGATGGTGTCCTCGATAGCCACTTTTGGGTCGATGCGGTGAATGTAATAGAGATCGATGACCTCGGTGTCCAGGCGTTTCAGGCTGGCCTCGCATGCGGCCTTCACATACTCCGGGCTGCCATCGACACCATTGCCGCCGCCTTCCTGGCGCACCTGTCCGAACTTGGTCGCCAGGATCACGTTTTGGCGCCGCCCCTTGAGGGCTCGGCCGAGCAGGGTTTCGTTCTGGCCCCAGCCGTACATGTCGGCGGAATCGAGAAAATTGATGCCGGCATCGAGCGCCGCGTGTACCACCCTGATACCGTCATCGTCGCTGACCGCACCGTACACGCCGGAGAGCGACATGCAGCCCAGCCCGATGCTGGTGACATCCAGACTGGAGGCGCCGAGACGGCGGGTTGGCAGGGCAGGTGGCATGGTGGGCTCGCGCTTGGTTGGGGACGGGGGGCCATTCTACGAAAATATCGCGCGCTGCAGATCCGAGTAGCACTGCCGTGCGGATGCGGTAGCATCGCGGGTTACCTGCCTGGCCGACCATCTGGCCGACCAGCGCGGCGGCATACAACAAACCGGCGCCGCCGTGAAGCGGGCGCATCTGGAGGAACGACAAGTGAGCGAGGTCACAGAGGTCACAGTTTTCGTTGAACACGAGCGGCATGGTGCGGTGCATCTGCTGCGCCTGAATAACCCGCCGGTCAACAGCCTGCGCAACGAGTTGCGCCTGCAACTGGCGCGGGCCCTTGACGCGGCGCGCGCCGAGGGTGCCACGGGCGTGGTGCTTGCCGGCAACGGGCGCATGTTCTCGGCCGGCGCCGAATTGCGCGAGATCGGCGGCGTGCGCCCGCCGCCGCTACTGCCTGACGTGCTGACGGCGATCGAGAGCTATCCAGGGGTGGTGGTAGCGGCCATTCACGGCACTGCCTTTGGCGGCGGCCTGGAACTGGGCCTTGCATGCCATGCGCGCCTGGCGGCTGCGGGCACCCAGTTCGCGTTGCCCGAAGTCAAGCGCGGGCTGATTCCCGGTGCCGGCGGCACGCAGCGCCTGCCGCGCCTGATCGGCGCGCAGGCGGCGCTGAAAATGATCCTGTCGGGCGACCCGGTGTCAGCGCAACAGGCGCACACGATGGGCTTTGTCGATGCAGTCATCGAGGGCAACCTCGAAGCAACGGCCATCGCATGGGCCGGCAATGCGTCCGGCCGAAAATTCACGCTCGCGCGCGATCGCACCGAACACGTCGTCGGCGCCGACCTGGCGGCGTTTGACGCACTCGCTGCCAGCCTCAACAAACGCACGCGTGGCCAGCAGAGCCCCCTGCAATGCGCCGACTCGGTACGCAATTCGCTCACCTTGCCGTTCGACGAGGGCATTGCCGCGGAGCGACGCATTTCGGCGCAAGCCGGCGCCAGCGAGCAATCGCGCGCCATGCGCCACGTCTTTTTTGGCGAGCGCGAGGTGCAACGGGTGATCGGCATGCCGGCCGACACTCAAGGATTGCCGGTCAAGCAGGTGGTGGTGATCGGTGCCGGCACCATGGGCGGCGGCATCGCGATGTCGTGCGCCAATTTCGGCTTGCCCGTCACTGTTGTCGAACGCGATGCCGAGGTTCTTGCAAAGGGCATCGCCAAATGCCGCGCCAACTGGCAGCGCACGGTCGACGCCGGCAAGCTGGCCGCGGCGGAAATGGAGCGGCGAGTGGCGCTGCTTGGCGGTTCGACCAGTCTGGACGTGGTGGCACAGGCCGATCTGGTGATCGAGGCGATCTACGAGAACCTCGACGCCAAGCGCGCTCTGTTCAGCGAACTCGATCGCATCGCACGGCCCGGCGTGGTGCTGGCATCGAACACCTCGACCCTCGATATCGACAAGATTGCCGAGGCCACGGCCCGGCCGCAATTGGTGCTGGGCATGCATTTCTTCAGCCCGGCCAATGTCATGCGCCTGTTGGAAATCGTGCGCGGCAAGGCCACCTCGGACGCGGCGCTGGCCACCGCGATCGAGGTCGGGCGGCGCATCGGCAAGCTCAACGTGGTGGTCGGCAATTGCGACGGCTTTGTCGGCAACCGCATGACCGGCAAGCGCGGCCCGCAAATCGAGCGCCTGCTGATCGAAGGCTGCATGCCGCAGGACATCGATCGCGTGATGGAAGCCTACGGCATGGCGATGGGACCGCTGGCCACCGGTGATCTGGCCGGGCTCGACATCGGCGCGGCGGTACGCAAGGCGCGCGGCACGGTGGCGCCGGTGGCCGACGCCATCGTGGCCGCCGGGCGACTCGGGCAAAAGACCAACGCGGGCTACTACCGCTATGACGAGAATCGCAAGCGCCTGGCCGATCCCGAGGTCGAGCGCATCATTCTCGCGGTTTCGGCCAGCCAGGGCGTCACGCGCCGGCGTATCGATGACGCCGAGATTCTCGAGCGGGTGTTGCTGCCGATGGTCAACGAGGGCGCACGCATCCTTGAAGAGGGGATCGCGCAACGTGCCATCGACATCGACGTGATTTTTGTCAATGGCTTCGGCTGGCCGGCCTGGCGCGGCGGCCCGATGTTCTGGGCCGATACGCAAGGGTCGGCCCAGGTGCGGGGGCGCCTGGCCCACTATGCCGCGCTGACTGGCGACGCCAATCTGGCGCCGGCGCCGCTGATGGAACGCATGGCAAGCACGGGCGCAAGCTTCAACGCCGCGCCCGGTACGCGCAGCGCCTGACCGGGGCCCGCCGCAGCGGCGCTCGAACCCAACCTTGACGCAGGGAATCGCACCATGGACTTACGCTTCAACGATGAAGAACAGGCTTTTCGGCAAGAGGTGCGCGCCTTCATCGATGCGCAATTGCCGGTGGCCACGCGCGCGCACCTGGTCGCCGGCCTCGGGCCCACCAAAGAGATGACGGTGGATTGGCAGCGCAAGCTCAACGCGCGCGGCTGGGCCGTGCCGCATTGGGCCGTGGCCTGGGGCGGCCAGCCCTGGAGCGCGATCAAGCGTTTCATTCTGTCCGAAGAGATACAGTCGGCGCCGGCACCGTCGCCGCTCGGCTTCAATGTGGCCATGTGCGGCCCGGTGATCATCGCCTTCGGCACCGAGGCGCAGAAACAGCGCTTCCTGCCGCGCATGGCCAACCTGGACGACTGGTGGTGCCAGGGCTTTTCCGAGCCCGGCGCCGGCTCCGACCTGGCAAGCCTGCGCTGCGCGGCGCGCCGTGAAGGCGATTCGTACGTGGTCAACGGCCAGAAGACCTGGACCACCTCGGCGCAGCATGCCAACTGGATCTTCCTGCTGGTACGCACCGACCCTGACAACCCCAAGGCGCAGGAAGGCATTTCCTTCCTGCTAGTCGACATGCAGACGCCCGGCATCACGGTGCGCCCGATCGTCACCATCGACGGCGGGCGCGAAGTCAACGAGGTCTTTTTCGACGAGGTGCGCGTGCCGCTCGAAAACCTGGTAGGCACTGAAAACCGCGGCTGGGACTGCGCCAAGTTCCTGTTGTCGAATGAACGCACCGGCCAGGCGCGCGTGGGCGCCTCCAAGGAGCGCTTGCGGCGCCTGCGTACCCTGGCGGCAACCGCGCCGGGACACAGCGGCGGCAAGTTGATCGACGACACACGCTTTCGCACGCGACTGACCGAGATCGAAGTGCAACTGAAGGCACTCGAGATGACGACCCTGCGCGTGTTGGCCGACGAGAATCGCCAGTTGAAGGAGCGCAAGCCCAATCCGGCGTCCTCGGTGCTGAAGATCCGCGGTACCGAAATCCAGCAGGCCATCAGCGAACTCTACGTGATGGCGGCAGGCCCTTACGGCATGGTGGCAGGCGACACCGGTGAGCCCGATGCGTTGCCGGAATGGACCGCGCTGGCGCAGGCGACCTATTTCAACTGGCGCAAGCAAAGCATTTACGGTGGATCCAACGAGATCCAGAAGAACATCATGGCCAAGGCCTTTCTGGGGTTATAAGCAACATGGATTTCGATCTGACCGAAGAGCAGGTGCAGTTGAAGGACAGCGTAGCCCGCCTCCTGAAGGAACGTTACGACTTTGAATCGCGGCGCGCCATCATGGCGCAAACGCCCGGCTTTTCGCGCGAGATGTGGGCCAGTTATGCCGAAATCGGCCTCCTCGGCCTGCCATTCGCGAGCGCAGACGGTGGCTTCGACGGCGCTGCGGCCGATGTGATGCTGGTTTCCGAATTGATGGGCGGCGCGCTTGCGCTCGAACCCTGGCTTGCCACGGTGGTACTGGGCGGCGGTTTCATGCGTCACGGTGCCAACGCGGCGCAGCGCGCGCAACTCCTGCCAGGCGTGATTGAAGGCAAGACCCTCTTGGCCTTCGCTCATACCGAGGCGCAGTCGCGCTACGACCTGGCCGATTGCCAGACCAGCGCCATGCCGCACGCCGGTGGCTGGGTGCTGCAAGGTGACAAGCGCGTGGTGCTGCATGGCGCGGCGGCGGATTACCTGTTCGTCACCGCGCGTACCGCTGGCGGCCGCATGGATCCCGGCGACATCGGCGTGTTCCTGGTGCCGGCCGCCTCGGCTGGCGTGCAAGGTCGCGGCTATGTCGCAAGCGACGGCACGCAAGCCGCCGACATTCGTTTCGACAACGTACATGTCGGGCCGGATGCATTGCTGGGCTCACCCGGCCACGGCCTCGACCTGGCAGAGCGGGTGGTCGACGAGGCCATCGCCGCACTGGCGGCCGAGGCGGTGGGCGCGATGCAGGCTGCGCTGGGCTTGACCCTCGACTACCTGCGCACCCGCAAGCAGTTCGGGCGCGCCATCGGCACCTTCCAGGCCCTCCAACATCGCACTGCCGACATGATGGTGGCCATCGAAGGGGCACGTTCCATGGCCATGCTGGCGGCAATGGTGGCCGGCGAGAACGACGCAGCATCGCGCCGGCGCCAGATGCGCGCGGTGAAAATCGAGATCGGCCGTGCCGCCCGCTTCGTCGGTCAACAGGCGATTCAGCTACACGGCGGTATCGGCATGACCATGGAGTACGCGGTCGGGCACTATTTCAAGCGCCTGACAGCGATCGACACGCAGTTCGGCGATGTCGACCATCATCTCGGGCTGCTGGCTGCCGAAGGCGGTCTGCTGGAAGCGGCCTGAGCCCTCGTGCTGCGCCGGGTTCAAGCGCGGCCAAGGAGCGGGGCAGGTGGAATGGAAAAAACCGGATGGCCGTTTATCGATAGTATTGGGCAAAGGCGCGCAAGACAGTCGTACCCACACTGAGGCATACTTGGTTCCCATGACATCTGCCACCCAGCCCACAGCACCTCTGCAATTTTCCCGCCCGGTGAGCCTATTGCTCAATGTTGCGCATGCGGTGGATCACATGTTCCTGCTGATCTTCGCCGCTTCTGTTGCGACCATTGCGCAGGAATTCGGCTTTGCCAAATGGGAAGATCTGATGCCTTACGGCGTGGGTGCGTTTTTTCTGTTCGGCATAGGTTCCTTGCCGGCCGGGCGCCTGGGTGATTTGTGGGGCCGCCGCGCGATGATGGTGATCTTCTTTTTCGGCATGGGCGCCGGCGCACTGGTGACTTCCCTGGCGCAAAACGCCTGGCAACTGGCCGGCGCGCTGACGATCATCGGCGCCTTCGCCTCGATCTACCACCCGGTCGGGATTCCGATGCTGGTGCAGCACGCCAGAAATCCCGGTGCCACCATCGGCGTCAACGGGCTGGCGGGCAACCTGGGAATCGCAGTGGCCGCGCTGGTCACCGGTTTCCTGATCAAGTGGCTGGGCTGGCGTGCGGCGTTTGCGATACCGGGCGCCCTGGCTATCGTTTGCGGCGTGCTGTTCGCGCTGCTGTGCCCGCGCGAGACCGAGGCGCCCGCCAAGCGCAAGGGCGGAGCCAAGGTCGCCTTGTCGCCGGCTGCATTGGCGCGCGCCTTCCTGGTGATGACCACCGCTGCGGTTACCGCCAGCCTGTTGTTCAACCTCACCACCAACGGCAATGGCCAACTGATCACCGAGCGCTTTCGCGGCATCATCGAGGATCCGGCGCGCCTGGGCATCCTGCTGGCGGTGGTCTACAGCGTGGCGTCGATCGCACAAATCATAGTAGGCCGGCTGATCGACCGCTTCACCCTTAAATCCCTGTATTTCTGGATCGTGCTGGGCCAGATTCCATTGCTGCTGGCAGCCTCCAGCGCACAAGGCTGGTGGCTGTTCTTCCTGCTCACCGCCAGCATGGCCTTCATCTTCGGCGCCATCCCGTTCACCGATGCGATGGTGGTGCGCTATGTGGACGACCGCCTGCGCTCGCGCGTGGCAGGCATGCGCATGGCAGTGTCGTTTTCGATCAGCTCTGTGGCGGTATGGGCGTTGGGGCCAATGGTCAAGGGCCTGGGCTTCGGTACCCTCTTGATGGTGATGGCCGGCATCGCGGCTTCCACCGCTTCAATCGTGTTGCTGTTGCCGGGCGAGGAAAGCGACACCAACGCAGCGCCTGCCAAGGGCTGAGACCGCCTGAGCGTCGGGCTACAGCTCGATCACGACCTTGCCTGTGACCTGGCCTTCGCCAAGCAGGCGCAGGCCATCGATTGCCTGGCTTAGAGGCAGGCGCGCACCGATATAGGGTTTGAATACACCGATGCTGGCGAGGCGATCGATCGCGCGAACGTTTTCAGCGCCCTGTGCCGGGTCGCGCCGACCGACCTCGCCGGCGCGCACGCCGATGATCGACAGGTTCTTGATCAGGATGTAGTTGGCCTTGACCTCGGGAATGCGGCCGCCGACGAAACCCACCACCAGGAGCCGCCCGCCCCAGCCAAGGCAGCGTAGCGAGGCATCGAACACGTCGCCGCCGACCGCGTCCATTACCACATCGACGCCGCGGCCGCCGGTAAGCGCCATCACCCGTTCGCGCAGGTCTTGCCCGAGATTGATGCAGTGGTGGGCACCCTGGGCACGGACAATCGCAAGTTTGACATCAGAACGGCCGCTGGCGATGACCTGCGCCCCAAGGTGGCGCCCGAGCTGCACGGTGGCCATGCCGACGCCGCCGCTGGCGCCATGCACCAGGAGGGTCTCGCCGGCCTGCAGTGCCGCGCGACGCACCAGGGCCACATAAGCGGTGAGGGCGGCGGCGTGAAACGCCGCAGCTCCGGCGAAATCCAGGCCTGGCGGAATCGCGCGCACCTCTGCTTGACTGACCAACATGCATTCGGCGATGGCGCCTGTGCGGGCGTGGACTACCACCGTGTCACCGCGCTTGACATCGGTGACGCCAGCCCCAATCGCCATGACTGCCCCGGCGGCCTCGAGGCCGGGTACGAAGGGCAAATCGGGCTTGAACTGGTAACGCCCCTGGGTCATCAGAAAATCGGGGAAATTCAGTGCGGCCGCGCGTACCCTTACCAGCACCTGGCCGGGGCCCGGCACAGGCAGCGGCAGGGAACGGACGGCGAGACCGGCAAGGTCGTCGCTCAGTGATTCGCAAACCAGGGCGGCATAGGTCATGGCCGCGAATATACAAGGGCCAAGTATGGCGCGGGCCTCAGACCATGGGCTTGAGACCTTCCAGCAGGGTGGGCAACAGTTCGGACACCGTGGGGTGGATATGCACGCCACGCGCAAGCAGGGTGTAGGGTTGCTGCGCGACCATCACTTCGAGCAGGGCATGGATCACTTCATCGCCGTGCACGCCGAGGATCGCGGCGCCCAGGATCTGCTGCGTTTGCGCATCGACCGCCACCTTCGCGCGCACATCCAGTGTGCTGGCCGGGCTAGAAATCGCTGTCCCGGTCGCATCGCCCTCGAACACACTGCCTGCGTCAGAATAGTTGTCGCCTCGATAGGCTCCACAACCCTGGGGCGGCGATGAAAGAAGGAAATGGCAAGATACGGACAGGCATTCGAGGACAGAGTGGTGGCGCGTCGTTTTTCCTTTGAATGTAGTCCGCAAAATCACCTTGCACCAGGACCGTTATCAGTCTATATTCAGTCTTCCTGCTTTCATCCCGGACATTGCCATGCGTTACTCAACCCAGGTCAAGTCAATCAGCTATCTCAAGGCCAACGCCACTGAAGTGCTGGCAACGCTCAATGAAGTGCGTGAACCAATGGTGATCACTCAGAACGGTGAAGCCAAAGCGGTGATTCAGGATGTTGCTTCATATGAGCAGACACAGGAAACCCTGGCGCTGTTGAAGATTCTGGCGCTGGGTCGGCGCGATGCCCAGGCAGGCAAGCTCAAACCACTGGCCGAAGTAGTCAAACGCCTGCGCGCGTCACGCGACTGATGCGCCACGCGGTTTTGCTCACCCCGGACGCGGAAAACGATCTGGAAGATATTTACAACTACATTGCCGATCACGCTTCAGTTGCCAGCGCCAAGCATGTACTTGACCGGTTGATGGAAACAGCGAAAACGCTTGTCACTTTTCCAGAACGCGGCTCGGTTCCGCGTGAACTGCTGGCGCTGGGCAGCCGCGAACATCGTCAAATTTTTTTTAAACCCTATCGTCTGGTCTATCGGGTCGAAGCCAAACACGTGGAGGTCTATCTCATTGCAGACGGGCGGCGCGACATGAATTCTCTTCTGGCGCGGCGGCTGCTCGGCGGGTAAGCCTAAGAATAGGAATTTCAATGCCATTTTTGGAGTAATCCGGCCATATCCGCTGCGCTGCGTGCAGGCACGACTTCCTGATCGCCTACTCCTGCAAGTGCAGGGGCGTGTGCCCATCCTGCACCACCGGCCGCATGGTGGAGACCGCCGCGCATCTGGCCGACCATTTCATCCCGTGCTTGGCCGGTGCGCCAGTGGGTGCACTCGGTGCCCAAGCGCCTGCGCTACCACCTGGAACGTGATCCGGCAGTTCTGAATGCCGCACTGCACATCTTCCTCACCGCCATCGCGCGGGTGCTGCGGCAACACAGTCCCGGCGCCAGTGCAGCGTCCCGCTAAGGCGCCGTGGTCTTCATCCACCGCTTTGGCGCGCTGCTGAACACCCATCTGCATTTTAGTTACGGCCGCTACGCTTAACGCCGATGAAGCCGGCGTTAGCCTCCACTGAAACTTCGTTTTCATTGCGTGGTGATGGATGGCGTGTTCGAGGGCGATGCGGGAGGCGGCGTCACCTTTCACCTGGCCTACGGTCTGGATGCGTGGGCGATCGGCGAGGTTCAGGTCGCCGTGCGGCGAAGATTGCCGCGCGCGCCCCTGCGGCGCGGGCCTCAGACCATGGGCTTGAGACCTTCCAGCAGGGTGGGCAACAGTTCGGACACCGTGGGGTGGATATGCACGCCACGCGCAAGCAGGGTGTAGGGTTGCTTCGCGACCATCACTTCGAGCAGGGCATGGATCACTTCATCGCCGTGCACGCCGAGGATCGCGGCGCCCAGGATCTGCTGCGTCTGCGCATCGACTGCCACCTTCATGAAGCCTGCGGTCTCACCCATCTCGCGCGCGCGCCCGACCCGGCTCATCGGCATTTTCGCCACCAGTGCAGGGCGACCGGTGGCACGCACCTGTGCCTCGGTCATGCCGACGCGCCCCAATGGCGGATCGACGAACAGCGCATAGGCGCTGATGCGCTCGCCGACCTTGCGGCTGGCGCCGTCGAACAAATTGGCGGCGACGATTTCATAGTCGTTCCAGCTGGTGTGGGTGAACGCACCGCGACCGTTGCAGTCGCCCACCGCATACACGCCGGGCACGCTGGTGGCGAGGCTCTCATCGACCACGATGTAGCCGCGCGCGTCGGTCGCGATGCCCGCCGCGGGCAGTCCCAGGTCATGGGTGTTGGGCACGCGACCGGTTGCCAGCAGCACATGTGACCCCTCGATGCTGGCCGCACCGTCGGCGCCATTCAGGGTGAGCGCCACGCCGGGTGAACGGTTTTCAAGACCCAGGCCGCCGGCGTTCAGGCGGAACTCGACACCCTCGCCCGCGAGGATCAGGCGAATCGCCTCGGAAACGTCGGGGTCCTCGCGGCCGATGATGCGCGGGCTGCTCTCGACCACGGTCACGCGGGCGCCGAAGCGCCGGTAGATCTGCGCGAACTCCAGGCCGATGTAGCTGCCGCCGATGATGATCAGGTGGGCCGGCACATGGTCCAGATGCATGATGCGCTCGTTGTTGAGCGTGGGCACGCCCTCGATGCCCGGCAGGTCGGGCCTGCTGGCGCGGCCGCCGGTGTTGATGAAAATGCGTGGCGCCTGCAGCACCCGGCCGCCGACATTCACCTGGTGCGCCGCGCTGAAGGCCGCATGCCCCTCGATCACGCTGACGTTTGGCGCGCCATCGAGCCATGCGCGCACACCGTTGCGCGACTGTTCGACGATCGCATCCTTGCGCGCCTTGACGCGTTGCATGTCGATGCGCACTGGCGCATCGAGCACTACACCGTAGTCGGCGGCCCGGCGCGCCATGTGCGCCGCACGCGCGCTGGCAACCAGGGTCTTGGTCGGCACACAGCCGTTGTTGACGCAGGTGCCGCCGAAGCGCTGGCGTTCGATGATCGCGGTTTTCAGGCCTTCCTTGCCGCAGCGCACAGCTAGTGCCGGCCCGGCCTGGCCGGCGCCGATGATGATGGCGTCGAAGCGTTCGATCATGGCGATTTCCGTTTCAAAAGAGATTGGTCGGTTGAGACCGTGGTTGATTACCACGAATTATCCTGCAGCCGCAACTTTTGCATGCTCGGCAAAAGCGGCTTATGCTCGGGCCGGATTCCAGGCTCAATCGAAAAGGTGTGTCCGATGCTCGATCTGCTGGTCAGAAATGCCGTATTTCCCGATGGCCGCACCGGTATGTCGCTGGCGGTGCACGATGGCCGTTTCGTTGAAGTTGCGGCCGGCCTTGCCGCGCCGGCCCACACGGTGCTCGATGCCGACGGGCAACTGGTGAGCCCGCCATTTGTCGATGCGCATTTCCACATGGACGCGACGCTCAGTTACGGCATGCCGCGCGTCAACCAGAGCGGCACCCTGCTCGAGGGCATCGCACTATGGGGCGAGCTCAAACAGGCGTTGGGCTTCGAAGCCCTGGTCGAACGGGCGCTGGCCTATTGCGACTGGGCGGTTGGCCGCGGACTGCTGGCGATTCGCTCGCATGTGGACATTTGCGATGCGCGCCTGCTGGCGGTCGAGGCATTGCTGGAAGTCAAGCGGCGCGTGGCGCCGTATCTGGATTTGCAGTTGGTGGCGTTCCCGCAGGATGGCGTGTTGCGCAGCCCTGGCGCCATGCTCAACCTGAAGCGCGCGCTGGACCTGGGCGTGGAGGTCATCGGCGGCATTCCCCACTTCGAGCGCAGCATGGAAGACGGCGCGGAAAGCGTGCGGCTGTTGTGCCGCCTGGCGGCCGAGCTCGGCTTGCGTGTCGACATGCATTGCGACGAGTCCGACGACCCGCTATCGCGCCATATCGAAACGCTGACCGCCGAGACCATGCGCCACGGCCTGGCGGGAAGGGTCACCGGTTCGCACCTGACCTCCATGCATTCGATGGACAACTACTACGTGTCCAAGCTGCTGCCGCTGATGGCCGAGGCAGAAATGCAGGTGGTGGCCAACCCGCTGATCAACATCACCCTGCAGGGGCGCCACGATACCTATCCGAAGCGCCGCGGCATGACCCGCGTGCCCGAGCTGCTGGCCAGCGGCATCAACCTGGCCTTCGGCCAGGATTGCGTGCTCGACCCGTGGTACAGCCTGGGCAGTGGCGACATGCTGGAGGTGGCGAACATGGGTCTGCATGTGGCGCAGATGACCAGCCAGGCGGCGATGCGCCAGTGTTTCGACGCAGTCACCGTCAATCCGGCGCGCATGCTGGGCCTTGATTGCTATGGGCTGGCGGTGGGTTGCCACGCCGATTTCGTGTTGCTGCAGGCACACGACCCGGTCGAGGCCTTGCGCCTGCGCGCCACCCGGCTCAAGGTGTATCGCCGCGGCCGCCTGCTGGCGGAAACGCCGCCGGCTACGGCGCGCCTGCACCTCGATGGACGACCGGGCCTGACCTCATGGCAACTGCGGGAGTCGCGCAAGCACTGATGCTTGTAGCAGGGGCCGTAATCCCACATCGATTACGCTTGTCATGCCGGCGCAAGCGGGCGTCCCGGAGCGGCATTCTCCGGGTTCCCGTCGTCGCGGGAAGGACAAATCGCCATGTCGGCCTTCGCCGGAACGACAAAACGTCATGTCGGCCTGCCCGGGAACGACCAATCGTCGGCGCCGCCCGTGAGGCAACGACAAAACCCGAAGTCCGCCTGGCGGAGACGGCCAATCAGGCGGCTGCGAAGCCGGCCAGGCGCTGGCGAATGATGTCGTTGGCCTCGCGCATGATGCGGTCGATCAGTTCCTTGCAGGTCGGGATGTCGCGGATCAGGCCGGCCACCATGCCGCACGACCAGGCGCCGGCATCCATGGTGCCTTCCAGCATGATCTTCGGGTACACGCCGGCGACCTCGTCGATGATGTCCTCGAACTTGAGGTTGGCGCCGAAGGTGCGCTCCTTCGCCAGCAGGCGCTCGACCGCAACGTTCTTGAGTACACGCTCGGTGTTGCGCAAGGGGCGCATCACCAGGCGGGTGTCGAGTTCGCTGGCCGCCACGATCGCCTGCTTGACGTTTTCGTGCACCGGCGCCTCGCGGGTGGCGATGAATCGCGTGCCCATGTTCATGCCCTCGGCGCCCAGGGAGAGGGCAGCTACCAGCGAGCGGCCGTCGGCCATGCCGCCCGAGGCCACGAACGGGATCTTCAGCTCTTCGGCGGCGCGCGGCAGCAGGATGAAGTTGGGAATGTCGTCCTCGCCGGGATGGCCGCCGCATTCGAAGCCGTCGACGCTCACCGCGTCGCAGCCGATGGTCTCGGCCTTGAGAGAGTGCCGCACCGAGGTGCATTTGTGAATCACCTTGATGCCGGCCTGGTGCATCGCGGGCAGCCATTTCTGCGGGTTGTTGCCGGCGGTCTCGACTACTTTCACGCCGCCCTCGATGATGCTGCAAATGTAACCGGGATAGTCCGGCGAGGTGACTGTTGGCAGGAAGGTGAGGTTGACGCCGAAGGGCTTGTCGGTCATCTCGCGACAGCGGCGAATCTCGTTGGCCAGGAGTTCGGGCGTGCGCTGCGTCAAGCCCGTGATGATGCCCAGGCCACCGGCATTGGATACCGCAGCGGCCAGTTCGGCGAAGCCGACAAAATGCATGCCGCCCTGGATAATCGGGTGCTCGATGCCGAACATTTCGGTGATTCTGGTTTTCATGACGAGCGCTTCCTCGGGGTTTTGAAAAAAGGGGGCGCCGCAGCCAGCACGCGGATGCCAAGGCCCGGATTCTGGCGCATTATCAGCCTTGCAACAATCCGCTATGCCGCCGCACCGCTTCGGCAATTGCCTGATAATCTCACGCCATCAGCGGTTCGCCGGCTACGTGTCCGCGCCGCACAACATCAGCGGAGATCAAGCAACATGTTCGCAGGAGTCAACGGTATCCGGGTCCACTACGTCGCCTGCGGCCCCGCAGGGGCGCCATGGGTCACCTGCGTCACCGGTATCGCCCATGACGTGACGATGTGGGACCCACAGGCACTGGCGGCGAGCTATCGGGTGCTGCGCTTCGACCTGCGCGGCCAGGGCGGTGGAGATTCGCCATGAGCATCAAACTGGGTTATTTCACCATGCCGGTACATCCGCCGCATCGCAACCCGACCGCTACCTTGCGCGAGGATCGCGAGATCATCATCCTGGCCGATCAACTCGGCTTTCACGATGCTTTCGTCGGCGAGCATTTGTCCGACCGCATCGAGAACATCACCAACAGCATGCTGTTTCTGGCGACGCTGATTCATTCGACCAAGACCATCAGGCTGGGCAGCGGCACCACCAATTTGTCGCACATGCACCCGGTGCTGGTGGCGGCGCACGCCGCGATGTTCGATCACCTGGCTGAAGGCCGCTTCATCCTGGGCATCAGTCCGGGCGCACTGGCCTCGGACGCGGAAGTGCTGGGCATTCTCGGGCAGGACCGCAACCAGATGTTCGCCGAGTCCATCGATGTGATTCTGCAGATCTGGGAACGCGATCCGCCCTATGAAATCGATCTGCCGGGCAACCGCTTCAAGGTCACCAGCAAAACCACCTTCGACACGCTTACCGCGACCGGCATGCTGTACAAGCCCTATCAGCAGCCGCGCCCCGAGATCGTGGGCACAGTGGTGGCGCCGCACTCAAAAGGCGTGATCGCCATGGGCGAACGCGATTTTCATCCGCTTTCGGCGAATTTCCTCTACGACCACTGGCTCGCTTCACACTGGAACAACTACGCACTGGGCAAGACCAATGCGGGCAAGACTGCGGACCGTGCCGATTGGCGGGTGGCACGCACGCTGATGGTCAATGACGATGGCAAGCTTGCCAAGCGCTATGGCCAGTCTGATGGCAACAGCCCCTACCGGTTCTACTACCGCAACTTGTACACCAAGCTCAGGCGCGCCAGGCGCGACGGGGTATTCACCGATAGCGGCACGCAACCAGTCGATGCAGTGCCATTGGACGAGATCGTCGATCGGCTGGTGTTGGCCGGGGGTGTGAGTGAAGTCGTCGATCGGGTTCTCATGTTGCATGAACTGACCGGCGGCTTCGGCGAGCTGGTTTACGCCGGCTTGGACTGGACGGAGCCTGAACTGGCGCGGCGCTCGATGGAACTGATGGCCACCGCGGTCATCCCGGAGGTCAACCGCGCTCTGGCAAGAAGCGCCTGAAGGGGGCGGCATCGGGCTGCGCCGGCAGGCCATCCTGGTCGCGCGATCGACCGGCCCGACCCGCATGCGCTGCGGCGGGCCGACGCGCTGGCAATCAAGCTGCCGTGGCTGCAGTCGACCCGTGCGCGACCGCCATCACGGCGGCCACGATGCCCTGGTAGCCGGTGCAGCGGCACAGCACAGCCGACATCGCGTCGCGCACTTCTTCTTCGGTAGGAGCCGGGTTGACGCGCAGGAAGTCGATCGCGGTGATCAGCATGCCCGGCGTACAAAAGCCGCATTGCAGGCCATGGAATTTGGCGAATGCCTGCTGCATGGGGTGCAAGGCGCCGTCCTGTGCCAGGCCTTCGATGGTGAAAAGTTCAGCGCCATTGGCCTGCACCGCCAGCGTGATGCACGAGCGCGCAGCTTCGCCATCGATGAGGATGGTGCAGGCACCGCAGATGCCGTGTTCGCAGCCGGCATGGGTGCCGGTCAGCACCAGGTCTTCGCGCAAAAAGTCGACCAGCAACTTGCGCGGCTCGCAACGGCCGCTGCGTGGTCTGCCGTTGACAATCAGGCTGATTTCGACTGCTTCGGAGGTGGCTTCGTTCATGGCGTTCTCAATGGATGGCAACTACGCTCAAACCGGCGGCGCGGCGCAGCGCGCGTCCAACCAGCACAGCGGTCAGGTGGCGGCGATAGTCGGCCGAGGCGTTCGGATCGGTGAGTGGGTCGATTTCGGCCGCAGCACTGGCTGCGGCGGCATTGATCGCCTCCAGCCCCAGTCCGTTGCGTTCAAGCATCTGCTCGGCAGCGGTCAGGCGCACTGCGGCGCTGCCGACGCCGCAGGCGGCCACGCGTGCGCGCAGGCAGCGGCCACCCTGGTGTTGCAGCAGCGCTGCCACCCCCACGATCGCGAAGTCGCCCTTGCGGCGGGCATACTCCTCGATGGCGAAGCCACTGTGCGGCGCCATCACCGGGATGCGCACCTCGACTAAGATTTCGTCAGGCGCAAGATGGGTCGTGAACATCGAGTCGAAAAGCGCCGTGGCGGCAATGGTGCGCAGGCCCCCCGGCCCGGCGGCTACCACCGACCCGTCGAGTGCCAGGAGCGTCATTGGCAGTTCGGCACTCGGGTCGGCA
>Ga0163148_10002331_pt1 | contig 22906 bp, 21 predicted proteins | sample OliLakLV19MP7P2_FD_148606 | JGI IMG/M metagenome (GOLD analysis project Ga0163148, IMG submission 148606) | Freshwater microbial mat bacterial communities from Lake Vanda, McMurdo Dry Valleys, Antarctica- Oligotrophic Lake LV.19.MP7.P2 | ecosystem: Environmental > Aquatic > Freshwater > Lake >...
GCAGATCGGTCGCGATCTTCTTTCTGATGCGCCACGCATGATCGGGACAGAGCGAGCGGTACCGCCGCGCAACCTCCCGGTCGTCCCAGAGCGCGGCGAGATCGGGATGCGTGGCAGCGACGACATGGAGGTGGTTGCCGAGGAGCGCCACTTCTCTTCCTGCGTGAGAAAGAGGCGGCGCACGCAGCGCGAGACGCAGTGGCAGACAACGTGCCGGGGATGCGCATCCGTCGGGCGAGTCCTGCGGCCGGCCGAATCCTCCGAGACTTCGTCGGTGACGGGGAGCGTCATCAACGCGGCAGGCGTTCGGCAAGCCGCAAGGGGCGTCGATCAGGTCACAGTGCTCGCGACTGGAGCGAAACAGCGCTCGCGCCGTCATGTCTGAGCTGGCAGCCGGAGTTCGGTTCGCCGAGAAATGGCCGAGGAGCCGGTTGAAAATGCTTTTTGAAGGTGAGTGTCCTTAAGGATTCTCAAGGTGAGTGTCCTTAAGGATTCTCTGTAAAGGAACTCATTGGTCACACGCATCCATAGGTCGGCTCGTGGCTTATCTTAGGGGCGTGGTTGTAGAAAGTAGCATACATGTTCTTGTTAAAGGCAATCGTAACTTCTGTCCTTTTGTTGGCTCCGACTCAGCCAGCCGACGAGTCCGTGTTTCCACTCAAGGAGTTGAGCGGAAGTGGGGCGGAGGCGGTCGTCATCGAAGGTACCGACGGCGAGTTCTATTTGGTACTGCCCGTGGGTGACTGGTTGAGTGAGGGGGGCGCCGGCCGACCAGACATCGATCCAGGGACCGGCACTTGGAGTAGCTTCAAGTGCAACACAGCGCTGATGGCATGCCCCGCGGGCCCGATTCGGGGGACCGACGGCAACTACACAGGCTGCACAAACCCGTCGCCTGGGGTGTGTGGCGGTACGTGCACCGATTGTGCTGGGGCTCCCACTTCACTGGGGCACTGGTGTCGCAACCAGGCAGACGAAACATGCTTCATTGGGGCGAGCAATACAACTTTTGCGTGCGGGGCGGCGACGCCTAGGGCCTGCACTGGGACTGTGCCTGTCCCCCCGCCTCCTGCGCCGCTGCCAGATAATAACTGCTACTGCAATGGCACACCGGGCACTTCGAGTAACACCTGCAAAGTGAAGAAATGCACGCCTTGAAGTGACTGCGCAGCAGAGGCTTCGACGCTCGGTGCGAGGCGCACAGCCGCGCACAGCGGGGCGAGGAATCGGCCTCACTGCGCTCGCAAACATCGGCGACCTGCTTATATCCGCCGCGGCGGAGTCGGCACAGATTTGTAGCGCCGCGATTCGTGGCAGCTACTGCAGTTCCAGGGAGCGAATATGTGGAAGGCACAAGTTTTCGCGGCGATTGTCGTAGTTTCACAGCCTGATCTAACTACCAACGCCGATGCCAGCGTTCGGCCGGAAGCATGCACACCAAGTTTCGATGAAGACGCGCACTCAAGTGAGGTAGCGGCCGCGGTGGTCAAGGCTATTCAGGTGAATGACAAAGCGATTCGGTCCGTACGGTGGACGCAGAAGACATATGTGCCAAGTCCAGGAAGCGACGCGCTGATGGTGCTACAGGATGGGAGGTTTGGGTTCGACGAGCGCCACCGATGGTATTTCGATGGGCTTCGTACCTATTCGGGTGCGCCGGGTGAGCCCGGGGGGACTCAGCATGAGCGATTCTTTCGCGATGCAATGGGCGGCGTCTGGTGCTACGTACCCTACGCGAAGCGTGGTTCGCTGCGCGCGGCCCAAGAGGAGGACCGCTCAATTCCATCCCCATATTCGGCCTTGGGGCGCGCCCTCTCCGCAAATGCGCCGAAGGGCGTCGGTGACCTGCTGCAGGCGGCGACCGACCTGAAGGTAGTCGGCAGCAGCATTCCCGCGGATGAAAATCAAATCACGGTGAGAGGACTTTGCGAACTGGGAGAGGACTTCGTGGAGATTGTGGCTACGGTGGACCTCGCGAAGAACGGGGCGATCAAGTCGCTTGTTAAGCGAAGCGCGCTGCTCGGTTGCCCGCTGGAGCGGATCGAAAACACGAAGTTCGCACACATCGGCGGAACTTGGATTCCCGTTGCAGGATGGCGTGAGGTATACAGCATCGGCGCGGACGACGGTGCCAGCACGGAGCGCCTCAATAAAGCCTATAAGGAGCGGGGATTGCCCGAAAAACTCGATCCACGAAATCGAGCGCATCGCGAGAGCATGCACGGCATTCTGAACGAGGTTTTTGGTGGAGACTATCCGTTTGTCGAGATGATCGGCAACGGCCGGGCCTCGTTCGAAGTGTCCGCCATAATGGTGAATGACGGAATTGACATCGAGCGCGCGATAATTACGTACGATATTGGCGCGGACGTACTTGACCATTTTGCAGGTGTGCTTCATGCTGTCCGCAACGACGATGATATGTTGAAGTTAAGGCGTCGTCAGCGCGACCATCTTCCAGAGAAACACGTTGCTGAAGGAGTGAAGTGAATGAGTCACAGGCCCACTTTCTTGTCGGCGATCGTGTTCGCAACTGTGGGAGGCTGGACGACCGGCGTTACCTGGAGCGCGCAGCAGAGGGTGGAATACCTGGTAGTGGTTGGCGGTGAACTTGAGAGAGCCATGGGCCGCATCGATGCAGGGAGCCGGCCTGAAAGCGAAGTGCGGCTTCGAGACAGTTCCGAGCATGCGGTACGAGTTAGAATAGGTGCTAGGTCGTGCACCTGTGTTGACGCGGCGCTGGCACCGGAGATGGTCGGACCTGGCGAAGAAGTGACCCTTCAGTTTTCAACCGTCGCGAGAGCCGATCGGTCGGCGCAGACGGTGGGTGTGCAGTTGCTCGCTGTACCGGATGCGGCTGCGTCACCGGCCTCAGTCGCAACGCAGATCGTCTCGGCCGCGATGTCGTTTTCGGTAAACGTGGAGTTTGAAGTCCAGCCGACGAGGCTGCTTCTTTACATACCACAGGGATCAAAGTGGTCGGCATCCGTGTTCGTACACCCGGTCAATCTCACCAACCTAGAGGTGACCGGTGCAACCACCGACATTCCGGGAACTCAATCGGAACTGAGGCCTGTCCACACCAACGGTGTTGGTGAAGTCATTGTGAGTGGAACAGCAAACGAGGGCGCTATCGGATATCTAGTTCTAGAAACCAATTCGATGGCTCAGCCGAAAACAGCAGTCCTGACGACGGTGGTTGTCGTTCCGCGGTTGTATGCCGTTCCACACGGCGCAGTCATGAGAGCAAGCGAAGGCCCTTCCGTGTTTGCTTGCGAAGTTCATGGAGAGCTTGGTGCCGCGGAACTCCCATCAGACTGGACAGTACAGGTCGAAGGTGACGCCGCTATCTGTAACGGCATGGAAGTGAACTGGCGAGCTTCTGAAAGTGAAGGCGAAATGCTGGGGCTGATCGAGGGGCGTGTCAACTTGGCGAAGGGATTGAACGATGGTGGTATTCGAGCAGTGGAGCTTGTTCTGCGGGATTCGACTGGGATCGCGCGCATGCGTTTGCCGCTTGTAGTTCGGTTCTGATCGCGTTGGCGTTTCCGAGGGAACAACTTGCGACAATGAGAATACCGCGACATTGGGAACGGACGTCCCATTGCGCTGCACGCTGATTGAGCTAGTTCGCGCAGGTTTCGCGGCATGAAGGACTGATACGGATCACAGTTGACCTTCGCGCGAGGCGTTCACGCCAGCAGCGGCAGCTCCCGACAGAGATCGCACCACGAGCGCACGGATCAACTGCGGCCCGTATGACCTGTCGGAGATCCGCGAACGAGCGAGTACTCATCTCTGGCAAGTCGCGCTCTCGAAAGCGAAGCGCTGAAGTCGTCGGGTAAGCCGGGTGCGGGAAATCCGCCAGTCCGGTTTGATGAGGGGGATGGTCGTGCGAACCACGGCCATCCCTACTCTCCCTTAAGGATTTTGGTGCTTCAGGCTTTCGTGTGGGCAGGTGACCCCGGATACAGATCCAGCCCGCCAAGGTGAAACATGATCGCGTTCCTGAATCGCGCGCGGTTCCGGTACCCGCACGCCCGCGACTTCACCCGCTGGATCTTCGCGTTCATCGACTCGCCCAGCGCGTTCGTCGCCTGCAGCACCACCGCGTTCACGATCCCGTCCAGGTGCTTCCGCACCGTCCGCCCCACCCGCACCATCGGCTCCAGTCGGCTCCGGCTGGTCCAGCGCAGCCATGCCTCCCACGCGCGGCGCGCCCACGTCGGGCTCGCGTAGTGCCACAGCTGCATCGCCGACTCCTTCATCGCCCACGCACGCGCCGTCTTCAGGCTGCCCGACGCCAGCGAGCGAAGCCGCGCACGCCGGTCGTCACGCATCCGCGCCGGCTTCTGCAGCCACAGGTACTTCGTCCGCTTCAGCGAATCGTCGCCCTTCCCCGACAGCTCGCGGTGCTCGCGACGCCGCACCATGTCGACCGCGTCACCCAGATGCTTCGCGGACATGTTTTCCACCCGGAACTTGTCAAAGGCGATCCGCGCATTGGGAAGATGCCGCTTCACCGCGTTCATGTACGCCGGCCACATGTCCATCGCCGCCACCTCGACCGCTGCGCACCGCTCCTTGCCGAGATCATGGAAGAACGCGTCAAGACACTCCTCCTTCCGCCCGTCGGACACCGCCAGCGCCCGCGACCGGTCCAGGTCCGTCACCACCGTCACGTACTCGTGCCGCTTCTGAAACGATGTCTCGTCAAGCCCGATCCGCGAAGGACACAGCGCCTCGCGGCGCGCGAGCCCGCGGCGCACCGCGCGGGACATGATCCCGTCGACCTCGTCCCCCCTTGCGTCCCAGCTCAGCCGCAGACATCGCGACACTGCGGAGGCGCTCGCCTTCTTCAGCCAGTCGATCACGATCCTCTCCATGAGCATCGTGAAGCGCGAGCCCGGCTCCGCCTACGGCACCGCGATCTGGCGCACGCCGTGTTCCGCGCACTCCACACGCGGCACGTCGGCCGCAAGATGCGTCTCGAACTGGCAGGTGTCCAGATGCCGCCAGCGCCGGTGGAGCGTGTCGTAGCCCGGCGCAGCCTTGCCGCACCTGGGACAGACAGCGGCGCCCCGGTGTTCGACCACCACGTCGACCGTGCCCGCCGCGACATCAAGCACGACGTCGCTGACATGCCAGGGAGCTTCGATGCCAAGGATCTTCGCGTAGAGGTCTCGGTCGCGCATCCGCGCACCGTAGCCGTCGGCGACACAGCGCCGGGCCAGGCACGGCCGCGATCCGGCCCCCATGAAAAACGCGAGCCCGCCGTCGCCTTCGCATCGCCGCCGCAAGGATCCGGCGCATGCGGGGGCGACGGCGGGCGGTGAGGCGCACCCATGATGCCGCGGTCTCGCCGGAGCCCGAGCGGAGCCGCCCGAAAGATGGCCTTCCTTTTCTCTGGCGCCGGCCTGCGGACGGAGCCCGGGCTGCGGAACGCGGCAGCGTCACCCACAGGAAAGCCGGAAGACCCAAAAAGTTGGCAATGTTCGGCGCACCGCCGGATTGAACTGCAATGCCGCCGCCGATGTGATCGGCGAAGTTGCAGCGGAACACACAGTTGTCGATTCGCGGCGACGAGTTAAAGCAGTAGATGCCCGCGCCGTTTCCGGCTGGCACCGACTGAACAGGCGTGGCAGTCTCGCACGGCAAGAGTGGCGGGGCAGGTGGTGGAGATTCGCCAGTCCCCACGAGATAGGCCCGGTTCCTCTCGAAGATGCAGTTGACGATCATCGTGTCCTGCGTGGCACAGAGTAGACGCACGGCAGCGCCGGTGTGCGCGTGTGCTCGGTGAGCCGGCAGTTGCGCAGCACGATGTCGCGATCGACGGCGAGAACACCTGCGCCGCCGCCGGGCAGCGGCTGAATCGTGCATGAGCCGTTCTCCGTAGCGGTATTCGCGAAGCCGGCGGTGATCGTGACCCCGTCGATGAGTGGGGCAGGCGAACCCGCCGGCGCTTCGGCTGTCGTGCAGCGGACGACGAGATAGCTGTTGTCCGTCACGATCTCCGAGTCGCCGATTTCGCCCGTCAGGATCGTTTCGCAGGCGATCGGCGGATCGACTGGAGGGGCTTGGCAGTACGACGCGAGCTCCTCCGGATACGTCGGCACTTTCCGCTCGCTCGGATCGCCGACGCCGCCCGCGTAGCCGCGAAAGCCTCCGACGAGCCTGACGCCCGGCGGCACCACAAACGACCTGGTCCGATCATTGCTCTGCTGAGGCGCGCCGTTGGCATTGCAGTACTGGTCGGGCCGGTAGGTCCCTTGCGCCACGAAGATGTGCGTGATGCCCGACAGAAGGAGCGCCCGCTGCATTGAGCGCGTCGGCCAAGTACTTGTATGCATACTCCCAACTCGAACCGGTCAGGGGCTCGTCGCAGCCGACGCTCGCGTCGACGAAGAGGACACTGGTCGGATTCGAGCAGAGTGCCGCATAGTCATCAGCAAGCGCCACTGGCGTCGCGAGAATGACGCCGAGCGACGCCGTCAATGTGCCAACCCGAGGCAGACTCCTGGGTGTGCGTGTCACGCGCGGCTCCGTTTTTGCTCCATCAAGATTCGCTCGCCTTCCGCCCTTTGCCTATCCGAATCTCACCACGGTCGAGCACAAGTCGAGAGCCAGCTTTCGAAACGACGAGATTCGGTCGCGGGCTGCGCCGGCCTCTTTCAGGAGTTCGACGAGGACTTGTCCGCTCACTGAAACGTGTGCAGCCCAACCGTAGGAATCGCAGTCTGCGAAGTCATGCCCCCCTCCGCGCAATCTGCGGACGCCTGGCTCCCGCGCGTCAGTCCTTCGGATGCAGATCAATCGCCACCGGCAGATGATCGCTCGCGTACCCGGCGACCTCGATGTCTTCGCTCGCGTCGGACGGCGGCAGCGGCGTGCCGAGCACGAAGAACGAGTTGTCGATCGTGTCGGCATCCAGGCCCGCACTCATGAAGATGAAGTCGATCGGCCGGTTCGTGATGTGCGTGAGGTACATCGCGGCCGATGCCTTGCGATCGAACCGCTTGTCGTACGCGTTCTTGAACCCCGCGTCGAAGTACACCCGGATGCTCTTGCGCGTCGGTGTCGCGTTGAAGTCGCCGATCACCGCGAGGTTGCGCTGCGGCTCCTTCGCGAGGCGCGCGGTGGCGAGTTCGACGACCTGCAGAGCTTCGAGTTCGCGCTGCGCATCAAACTGGCGCCCCCCCGCCTTGTGATGGACGACGAACAGCGTGAGCTCGTACCCGTCCTTCGTCCTGAGATCGACCATGAGCGGACTGCGGGCCCAGCGCTTCGGCATGGCGTCCGCCGCGAGCTTACTCCAGCCGTCACCGGTGCGCTTCGCATCCATGTCCGCAATCGCTTCGCGCGGCCAGTTGACAACATTCGTGATCGGTACGCGCGAGAGCACCGCCTGCTCGATGCCGCGACCGTCGCCGGCATCGACACTGGCGACGTGGTCGTAACCGAGTCCCTGCAGATAGCCGTCGCGAAACTGCAGCAGCGCCGCTTTGCTTTCAATTTCCTGCAGCGCGAGCACATCGGCGTCCAGTCGCTTGATCGTGTCGGCGATCGCTCGGAGGCGCGATGTCGGCGTCGTCATCGTCTTGTCGTCGATGTCGCCCGAGATCGAAGGGTCGTCGTGGTCGTCAAAGAGATTCTCGACGTTGTAGGTTGCAAGCCGCACGCTGCCGGGCGACTTCGGCAACGGCTCTTTGCAGCCATACCGGAGCGTCGGTTCAACCGGCTTCGCCTGCTGGGGAGTGGCGCTTCGCCCTTCGGGAGGCGCGGCGGCGGGCGCCGACTGCTGACTTACCCGCAGCTCGGTCTGATCCGCAGCATCGTTCAGCGGATGACCGAGCGGAGAGCCGCACGCGAGCGTGAGGAATGCAACGGGAACGAGCGCGAGCGGCGACCGACGAAGGCGCGGCGGCGCGTTCGAGTCTGCAGGCAAGCGGAGCTGACGAGTCTTCAGATGTCGGAACCCAAACATCACAGCCAGTCTACCCCGAGAGTGCGCGCACCAGCCGAACTTCAATCCCGGCGAGCCCTTGTGGCGCGCGCGCCGTTCACTGGTACACCTTCGCGAGCTCGGCGGCGTTCTCGTACTGCCGTTCGAGCCACTTCGACCAATCAGAGCCCATATTCCCGGCCGGCGCAAAGACGATCGATTCGATGCCGAGTTCCCGGAGCTTCGCCCGGATCGCGTTGCCCGGCTCGTCCTCCCAGATCATCCAGCGGGCCGGGTGCTCCGTGAGCGCCGTTTCCAGGTCCTTCAGCGCGTCGGCCGACGGCATCTCCTCCGGTTCCCAATGCACGGAAATAGCGTTGAGCGAAAACCGCTGTTGGAGATACTGATAGACGGGGTGCGAAAAGATAATCGGCAGCGCCTGCTGCCCGCCGATTGCAGCCTCGAGGCGCCCGTCGAGATCGCGGAGATCGCGCTCCACCGCGCCGAATCGACTCTCCATATCGGTCGCGTGCGCGGGGCGCGCTTTCACGAGTGCATCCTTGATCGCACGGGCCTGCTCGATCGCGCTCATCGGATTGATCCACGTCGTGAACGCGGTCTCGCCATGCGAGTGCGAGCCTTGCAGACCATGGCTGTGCGTCACACCATCCTCGACAATCCATGTCGACCGAAAGCTGTCGGCGGTGACAACCACGTTGCGCTCGGGCAGTGACACTCTGGCCCGCCAAGGTTCGAAGCCGGCGCCATTCAGCAGGATGAGGTCGGCCGCTTGCAGCGTGATGATGTCGGCGGTTGCCGGCGTCCAGAACGCCGGATCGACATCGGCGGGCGCCACCATTGCGACCTTGACGGTTTCGCCTCCGATCTGTGCGGCGAAGTACGCGAGCGGCGCATTGCTGGCGATCACGTTCAACACGGCGCTCTCGGCTGCCTGCGGTTCACCGGACGGGCTCGCGCCTCGTGACGGCGCCGTCTGCGACTTCGGATCTTCGCAGCTCACGAGACCCGCAAGCATCACGATGCATGAAACGAACACAAGAATCGAGTCGAATGGGATACCGCGGCGCATGACATCTACCTCAGAAAGAAGGCACACAAGCCCGTCGGACAGCGAGAAGCGGTAGGCTACCCGCGCCACCCCACCGATGCTTACGACGACGGAGCTCAACTTTCGATATGCACCGCCGGGCGGATTTGAGCTCCGCGTGCCGCCGCTTGCACTTGCTGCTGGTGACACCATGGCGATCGTGGGACCAAGCGGTTGCGGCAAGAGCACGCTGCTCTCGATCCTGGCTGGCGAACGGCGTCCGACCAGCGGGACCGTGCGCTTCGGGGATCAGGCGATCAGCGAACTGCCCGATGCCGATCGCCGCGCGTTTCGCATCACGAAGGTCGGACTCGTCTTTCAGGAGTTTCGGCTCGTCGAGTATCTCGATGTGCTCGACAACATTCTGCTCCCGTGCCGCCTGCATCCGGCGCTGGCCCTCGACGCGAGCATGCGATCTCGCGCGATAGCGCTCGCCGAACGCCTCGGGATCGCGCCGCACCTGCACCGGTTGCCGGAACGTCTGTCACACGGCGAACGGCAGCGCGCTGCCGTGGCGCGGGCGCTCGTCACGAATCCGCGCCTGCTGCTCGCCGATGAGCCGACGGGCAATCTCGATCCGCTCGGAAAGCAGCGGCTGCTCTCGGAAGTGCTGGCAATGGCGCGCGACACCGGCGCCATCGTGATCCTCGCGACGCATGATCATGCGCTCCTGCCGTCATTCGGACGGACGCTCGATTTCACGCGCTTCGAACCTGCCGTCACGGACGGGCGCGCATGACACGGCACGCGCATGCGTTTGTGCTCGCGTGGCACCATCTCGTGTATCACCGCGGGCGGACGATCATTCTGATCGTCGCAATCGCGCTGGCCGCAGCGCTGCCCCTCCTCGTGCGCTCACTGGTCGCAGCCGGCAGCGACACCATGATGGCGCGGGCACGATCGACACCACTCGCGATCGGCAGTCGCGGCAGCGAACTCGATCTCGTCGTCGCATCGCTGTACTTCGCGCGCCCCGCCCCGAGGTCGTACGGTGCGGGCGAACTGACGCGGCTCGCGGACTCGACGTCCGGAACAGTCGTTCCCCTGCACCTCGGCTTCAGCGCGCAGCGTCAGCCGATCGTGGGCACGTCGCTCGACTACTTCGAACTTCGTGCGCTGCGCTTGAAAGACGGCAGGCAGTTCGCTGTGCTGGGTGAGTGCGTGCTCGGATTTCGCGCCGCGCAGCGCCTCACGCTTCCGATCATTTCGGACGCGCTTGATCCCTACGACCTCGCCGGCACGATTCCACTGAAGCTGAACGTCACCGGAACGCTCGCGCCGAGCGGCACGGCGGACGATGACGCTATTTTTGTTGATCTCAAGACAGCGTGGACGATCGCGGGGATCGGCCACGGTCATCAGGACGCGGGAGCGATCCGCGATCCCAACGATCTCATCGGCACGGTCGGAGATCACGTCGTCGCGAGCGAGCGCCTGCGGCACTATGAGGAAATCACGCCCGAGCTCGCGGCGACCTTCCATTTCCACGGTGATCCTGCCACGTTTCCGATCCATGCGATGCTCGTGTGGCCACGCGATGCCCGCGATGCGGCACTGCTGCAGGGGCGGTTTCAGCGATCGGACGAACCGCTGCAGATCGTGCGACCGACGGATGCCATCGAACGGCTGTTGCGCGAGATCCTTCGTCTGAAGCGTTTCCTCGACGCCATCTTCATCGCGGTCGGCGCTGTGACGATGGCAGTGGTCGCGCTCGTGATCGCGCTGTCCGTGCGCCTGCGCCGTGATGAGCTGACAACGATGGTGCGTCTCGGAGCGGCACGCGGCACGGTGTTCCACCTGATTGCGGCGGAACTTGTGCTCATCGCGGTCGTCGCGGGAGCAGTCGTTGCGATCAGCGTCGCCGCGAGCGCGTCGCTCGGCGGCGTGGTAGAGCAGCTGATCGTGTCGCGCTGACCGCCCGGATTGGCCCGGTCAGGGCTCCGGATCCGATTGCGGGACGGGGACCGTCTTCTCGTCATCGTCCTGTGGCGGTTTTCCGCCGGCTTCGCCCGCCTTGATCGCATCCTGGATCTCGCGCTTCAGCATCTCGAGATAGTCATTCGCGCCGACGTGCTGGCTGTGCACGATGCCGTCAGCGCGGATCACCACCGTCATGGGAATCGCTCGCACCGAATAGGCGCTCGCGAGTTTGTCCTGCGCGTCGATGAGCGACGGCAGCGTCACGCGGAGCTGCTGGAACATTCCCGTGACGGCGGTGAGGCGGTCGTGTCCCTGCGTCTGTTCGAACACGTTCACTGGATACACCACGACGGGAAGCTGCTGCTCCGCGGCCCACGCGGCGACCTTGACGAGCTCCGGCAGCGCCTGCCGACATGGGCCGCACCAGGTAGCCCAGAAGTCAAGCACGACGACACGACCCGCGAGATCCTCGCTCTTCACGAGGCCGCCGTCGCTTGCAGGAAGACTGAACTCGGGCGCCGGCCTTCCGACGAGCGCGCCGGCGCCGCTGTTGCCGCCGCCGTCGACCGCACCCTTCTTGCGGAGCTGCGCGAACATGTCCACCTTCGCGCGCTTGCCGGGGTCGAGCCGAAACGCCGCTTCTTCAAAGGGCTTCGGAGGAATCTCGTTCACGATCGCGCTGCGATAGGTGACGGAGCCGCGCGCCGGCACCGCTTCACCGCGGCTGATCCGCGCTTCGGTGCTCACGAGGAGCATGGTCGCGGGATCCACGACGAGTTCAAGACGCTCGCCATCAGCGAGCAGCACGATGTGCTGGCGCTTCGAACCGTCCGCGAGCGTCTCGGCACGGACACTCGCGGGGATCACGTTGGGCGCGTTGGGGTGAAGCTGCATGACCGTCTCATCAACCGCCTCCTCGCCGAGCGCGAGTGCGAGTGACACGAACGGCAAATTAATGAATGCAGCGAGCAGCGTGTAGTACGGCGAGTCATCGTCACCCGCCTCAATGTAGGTGTCAGGATTTGACTCGTGCGTCGCCCACACCTTTCCCTCAGAGAATCGCAGTTCGAAGTCGCGCATCCGCATGATGAGCTTTCGACCAGGCGCGAACGTCATCTCGGCACTGACCGGGGCAGCATTCCCCTCCTGAGCGTCCACACCCGTGCTCACCGCCACGCTCTCAGTGACACGCAGCGCCGGTCGCTCGCGATACGCCTTCATGAGCGCCGCGACAGCCGCTGTAGCTGCGGGATCCGGTTCCGTCGGAATTGTCTCGACCGGTTCGGCGACAGGCTTGTCGTCCGCAGCTGCCGGCGGCTGCGCGTCGTCCTGCAGCGCTCGGCAGGACGCGTGCGCGGACGCGCCTGCCCATGCAACCGCGGCCATCAAGCCAGCCACGAACGCGCCATGAAAATGCCGAGCGAAGGGAAAATGTGGCTGCATGCAGGATCCTCCGTCGCCAGTGTAACGAGAGCACGCAGCCGATCACTTCTCGTCCAAAGCCTTCGCGACATCAGCTTTCAGCGCCTCGACAATCTGCCCCGGATTCTTCGTATCGATGGCGATATGCACGGAAACGATCTTGCCGTCGGATCCGATCACGAATGTCGCGGGAAGACCTCGGATGCCGAAGTTCCCCGCGACAGAGTCGTCGATGTCGAAAAGGAGCGGCATCGTGAACGCCTGCTCGGTCCACCACTTCGAGGCCGCAGTGCGGCGGGCTTCCGCCTCCTGCGGCTCGAGCGTGTTGACGCCGAACACCTTCACCTTCTTGCCGCTCGCTGCTGCCCACTTCGAGAATTCTTCGATGTAGGGAAGACCGCGCTTGCACGGTGCGCACCACATCGCCCAGAAGTCGAGCACGACCACCGTGCCGCGCAGATCGCTCGTCGTGACGGTGGTTCCGTCTGCTGCAGTCATCGTCCAGTCGGGCGCCATGTCGCCGGTGACCTTCGGCTTCTCCTGCATCTCTTCCATCGACGCCACGATGCGACGTCCGGTCGTGTCGACGGTCATCGGCTGCGCCAGCGCATCGGCAACCACTGGTGCGAAGCCTAGCGTAATCGTGACTTGGAAATCAGGCGGCGTGCCGGGCGGCGTGAAGCTCGCTTCCATCCGCTTGACGAGCTTCGTCGCCGCATCGGCGCTCACCGTGACTGCGCCGCCGGTTCCCTCGATGAGCAGGTGCTGCATGCCGTCCGCTTCGCGCAGTCCGGCGAAGCGCGAGTCGGGCAGAGTTTCCATCGCGAGGTCCTGCGCGATGACCGCTGACTTGTAGCGCAGCACAAAGTGCGGCACGGGCATGTTGAATCCCGGCAGTTTGGTCTTCAGCGTCGTGTTGATATCGGTGTTGAGGGGTGCCTGCAGAGCGACCTTCGGTGCCGCGCTCATCGTGACGGTCACTGTGTCGCCCAGCGCCGTCAGTTCCGCTCCGGTCATCGAGATCTGCGCGTCCGTGCCCTTGCCGAACGCGAGGCGGTACGTGTCGTTCTGCTTGCCTTGCGGCGACGCGAACTCGAGCGTGACGGTGTCCGAAATCGTCGGCGCGTCGTGGTACGCCTTCAGCATCTCCGTGAGGAGCGCGTCGATCTTCGCGATGGACTCAGGGCTGCGGGCCGCGGCATCAAACTGTGCCGCGAGCGGATTCGCCTTGGCCGTCGGGGCGGTCTGCGGAACGGCCGGTGGCGGTACGGCCGGCGGTGTGCTGGCCTGCCCACGCGCCGGTGTGGCGGTCGCGATGACCGCTGCCATGCCGAGGCCGACGAGCACGAGGCGGGCGATGAGTCGGTCGGGCGCGACGACCTCGGAGCGGGCGATGGTCTGATGCTTCATGCGTTGGTTTCCAAAGGACGGATTGAGCGGTGGTGAGGAATTGGCCCGATCCGGCGCACCGACGATGGGTCGTGGCTGAGACGGGTGAGCAGCGTTCGTACGGTCGAACCCGAGCGGGGTTCCAGAAGAGTCGGAGCAATCTCGGCGAGCGGAACCAGCACGAACGAACGCTCGGCGAGCCTCGGGTGCGGCACGGCGAGACCCGGCCGGTCCACGACCGATTCCCCATCAATGAGTATGTCGATGTCGATCGTTCGAGCAACCCATCGTTCGTTCGCAACGCGCTTCCGTCCAAGCGATCGTTCGATTGATTGTGCGACCTCGAGGATCACCGCGAGATCGAGTTCAGTCGCCAGTTCGGCGGCCGCGTTGAGATACATCGGTTGCCCGCTGGGCACGGGATCGGTTTCGTATGCATGGGACACGCGAAGGACCGCGAGGCCCGGGACTGCGGCAAGACGATCGAGCGCGGCGCCGAGTGTGGCGAGCCGATCGCCTGCGCTGCTCGCGAGATTGCTGCCCAGTGCGATGAGGACGCTGCGTGTCACGAGTCTGAACGCTCCGCGGGAGGAGCATCAGCGTAGGCCCACAGCATGGGCGTGTCCGGGCGTGCAAGCAGAACAAACCGCAGCCATTGCAACGCGGACTTTGCGGAACGGTCGCGCACACTCTCCCGATCACCCGGAAACTGAAAGCGACGGACGCGCACGCCATCGGGACCCGCGATGCCCATGAACACCGTTCCGACCGGCTTTGCCGCACTTCCTCCTTCGGGACCCGCGATTCCGGTGATCCCGACTCCCCACGTCGCGTGGGCCTGATCGCGTGCTCCCTGTGCCAGCGCACCCGCGACCGGTTCCGACACCGCGCCGTGCGCCGCAAGGAGTGACCGGGGGACGCGCGCGAACCGCTCCTTCAGATCATTGGAGTACGCGATGAATCCGCCTGCGAACACGTCGCTGACGCCGGCGACATCAGTGATCATTGTGCCCAGCAGCCCGCCGGTGCAGCTCTCGGCGACGGCCACCGTCGCGCGCTGCTCGCGCAGGAGCGTTGTGAGCACCTCCGCCAGCGAGGCGCTGTCACGTCCGTAGGCATACGGTGACCAGCGCGATTCGATAATGCGCGCGGCCTCATCGATGCGCGCGAAAACGGTCGCGCGCGGCCCGCGCGAACGGATGCGCGCCGTCACGATGGACCGGCTTGCTGTTGTTCCGACGACCGGGTCAGCGCTGCGATCCATCAGCGCTCCAAGCCGCTCCGCCAGCGTTGATTCGCCTTCGCCGAAGCTGTGCACGGCAACCGTCGGCATCACGACATCGCCCCCGAGTTCCTGAAGATAGCGCAGCACGGTCGCGGTGAACATCGGCTGCATCTCGTTCGGCGGACCCGGGAGGCAAAAGACGCGGGCGCCGGCAACAGTCGCGACGAGTCCCGGCGCCGTGCCGTGCGGATTCGCGATGCACGCGGCAGAGCGCGGCCGCAGCGCCTGCAGCAGATTCGACGGCGGCATGCGTCGCCCTCGGCCGCGAAACCACTGCTCAATCGCCACGCGCGCTTCAGCATCCTCCAGCAGCGGTGTGCCTGGATCGCAGCAGCCATTGAGCGCGTCGCGCGTCACGTCGTCCGCAGTCGGCCCGAGCCCGCCCGTGATGACCAGCAGTGCTCGGCCACGGCACAGGTCCTTGATCGCCGCTTCAATCGCGCCAGTCGCGTCGCTGACCGTGCGATGTTCATCACGAAAGACGCCTTCGGACGCGAGTTGCTGCGCGAGCCATCGCGCATTCGTGTCATCAATCTGTCCAAGCGCCAGTTCGTCACCGATCGACAGCGTTGCGGCATTCATGCAGCGCCTCCCCCGTCGCCCCCATGACCATCCGTGGCATCGTCTGCACCGACCTCGCGCAGCGCCATCATCGTGCTTGGAGCACCGGCACCGAAGCCTTCGCCGCTTACCGCAAGCAGCAGCTCGCCGCTCCGGGAGACGGCGCCCGCACGGAGCATTGCTTCGAGCATCGACACGAAGTCAAGAAATGATGCCGGCAGGATCGGCACGAGAATCGGCTCCACGGTGCGCAAGAGCCGCATGCGGCGCAGCGCTGCAATGTCCGTCGACGCTGCGTGCACTGGGATGGCGAAACCGAAGCGCGAAAGCAGGAGCGCCGTGGTGGCCGTCTGACTCCACGCGATCACGCGCGCCACGCCCAGATCGCGCGCTGCGCGCGAAGCACCATGCGCGAGCGCCGCGACGCGGTTCCGCTCGCGGGCCAGCCGCGCCGGCGGCGCCACCGGTTCAGCGTGCAGCGCGAGATAGGCCTCCGCTTCACACGCGATGCGCACCATGGTTTCGACCGTGACAATCGGCCATTTTCCAACAGCAGTCTCGCCTGACAGCATCACCGCATCACAGCCGTCGAAGATCGCATTAGCGACGTCGGATGCCTCCGCGCGCGTCGGCGTGGAGCTTTCGATCATCGACTGCAGCATCTGGGTGGCGACGATAGACGGCTTGCCTTCGGCACGTGCCGCTGCCAGGACGCGCTTCTGCAGAACGGGCACCTTGGCCAGATCCATCTCCACGCCGAGATCGCCGCGCGCCACCATCACGGCGTCAGCAGCGGCCACGATCGCTTCGACCTGTTCGATCGCCTGCGGCCGTTCGATCTTCGCGACGATGTGGGGCGGCATCGCCCGTCCCACGCGCCGCGACGCAGACGCGATGCGCAGGGCGAGCCGACGCACGTCCTCGGGGTCCTGCACGAACGACATGCCGACAAAATCGATGCCATGTGTCGCTGCGAAGTCCGCACCGATGATGTCGCGCTCGGTGATCGGGTCCGCCCGGATCTCACTGTCGGGAAGATTGATGCCCTTTCCCGATCGGACCATTCCGCCCGTCAGCGTCGTGCAGATCAGCGCGCCGCCGCGCCGATCAACGACAAGCAGCCGCACCGCTCCATCATCAATGAGTACGCGATGACCCGGCTCGGCGTCCTCGGCGATTCCTTCGTACGTGCAGGCGAGCGTGACCTCTTCGGCCGCGCTGACTTCGCACAGGAATCCCGGGCGAATCTGGACGATGCGACCGACCTCGAGCCAGATTCCGCCTTCCTGAACGCGGCCGACGCGGATCTTGGGACCTGGAAGATCAGCAAGCACTGCAGTGATGATGCCGGTCGCGGCTTCGGCGGCGCGGATCGCCAGCAGCGTGCGGGCATGCTCTTCCATCGTTCCATGACTCAGATTGAGCCGCACGACAGAGACGCCGGCGCGGAGGAGCGCTTCGAGCATGGCAGGCGAGCTGGTCGCAGGACCGACCGTCGCGACGATGCGCGTGAGGGAGCGGTCTCGATTCATGCGTCACCCTTTGGAGAACCCTGCTGCGCCTGCGCCGTTACGTGGCGGTACTGTGTGCGAAAGAACGCCGTCATGTGACCTCGCAGCACTTCCGCAGGCGCCGCGTCGTCCGGCCACAGTCCTGCTGCGTGCCACTTTCCTTCGAGCCAGCCCGCGCGCACCGCCGCCAACTGATCGGGATCACCGAGATGAAACTCGACTCCGTCGGGTCCTTGAACAGTCGGCATCGCGTCGAACGTTCGGAGCATCTCCTTCAGCTGCGGATCCGTGACGTCTTCGTGCGTCACGATGCCGCGCGTGCCGGGGTACGCCGGGTGACGAATGATCGCGAGCCACGCGTCACGCAGATGCGCGCGGTTCTCGATCGCCATCGCCACAAACAAACCTGGAAAAAATGCGCGGAACGCGTCGTTCGGCGCCTCGACGGCCGTTGCAATCGTCCACGGATCGACCTGGTCGACGAAGCGCGCGAGGTCGTCCGACTTGTACATCGAACGGCGCACGGGCATGCGCCGCAGCTCGTACTGCGTTGGACCGAGACCGTCGATCTCGTGATCGCGCGGACGGAACTGCCACAGCGCCTGCCCCTCACGTGACAGCACGAACTCGACGAAGCGCTGCGCCAGTTCCGGATGCGGCGCGCCGCGCAGCACGGCGATCGGATCCGGATCGATGACGGTCTCCGCCTTCGGATCGATGTAGCCCACACGCGCTGTCTGCGGGTCCTGCGATCCGGCGTGCCGGCCGGCATCGATGATGACCTGCGACTGGTAACGACCGTAAAAATCGATGCACACGCCCGCGGCAGCTTCGCCGAGACTGACATCCGTCGGTGCTTTGGGCGCGCTCGCCGAGAACGTGCGGGCATTCGCCGCCATGCGCCGGAGAATGCGCCAGCCCTCGACCCATCCGCGCCGCTGTAGAATCGCTTCGTACGCTGTCGCGACGGAACCGCTCTGCGCGGGATTCACGAGCGCGATCCAGCCGACGAGCTTCGGATCACACAAGTCGTCCCATCGCGTCGGATCGTCGACGCCGCGCTCGCGCAGCACGTCACGGTTGTAGACGATGCCGAAGCCCGAGAGCGCCGCGCCGAACCACATGCCGTCGGGAGCAAACATCGGGATGTCACCGATGTGCGACTCGTCCCCGTACACATCGTGGAGGAACTCCTCCGAGAACGTGACCGGCACCAGCACCGTGGTCGATTGTTGACCCGACGGTGTCGTGACAACGATCGGCTTCGCGAGCTTCATGAACTCATAGGAGCCCCCGCCGAAAAGAAGATCAGCCATGCCGCCGATCGCTTCTCCGGTCTCGGCGTGACGCACAAGATCGGCGCGATAGGCCGCGTCAAGCATCTTGCGAATCTCGCTCGTGCCGCCGGGCGTTGACCACGCGACGTAGGCCGTCTCGCCGTAATTCCGTTGATGCCACGCCTCGAACGCGCGACCGAACTCCTGGCGAATGTTCTCGTTGTGCGGCGTAAAGATGACGAGCGTGTTCGCAGCAGACCGCGCTGTCGCAGTGTCGTCGCGCGGCGCGAGCGCGATCGGCACTCCAATGAGCACCGCGAGCAGAAGAAAGAGCGTGATACGTCCGGCGTGCATGGAAGGAACTATTGACCGAGCCCGCGCCGGATCTCGTGATGAAATGCTTCGGCCGCTCGTGCGACATTGCCCCGCCAGTCGGAACTGCCGCTCGGATAGAGGACGCTCCGGCTCGCGGTGATGATGGCACCCGTGCCATCCGCGCGGAAGCAGGGCAGAACATCGTCGACGCCTCCGCCTTGCGCTCCGTACCCCGGCACGAGCAGCATCTGCTGGGGCATGCGCGTACGGAGGGCCGCGGCATCGGCGCGTTTGGTGGCACCGACCACTGCGCCCAGGGCACTCGTCCCCTGCTCGCCGAGGTGCGCAGCGCCGAGGGTCGCGACGGAATCAGCCATCGCTTCCGCGACCGTGCGGCCGTCTGCGAGGCGCAGCGATTGAATCGCATCACCGGAACCGTTGGAGGTGCGGACCAGCGCGAAGGCGCCGCGCCCCGGTGCTCCGTCCACGCGCGCGAGAAATGGCAGCAACCCGTCTTCGCCGAGATAGCCGTTTGCGGTAGTCCAGTCCGCGTGATGGAGTGCGCTCGCCGCGGCGTAGTGCTCGGCAGTGATGCCGATGTCGCCGCGCTTCGCGTCAAGAATGAGCTCCATGCCGTGCGCCTTTACGGCGGCGGATGTCTGATGCAGCGCCGCAATGCCGGCACCGCCGTAACGCTCGAAACACGCCGACTGGATCTTGACGCAGGCGACGAACGGCATGATGGCGTCAAGAACAACGATTGAAAATCGGAGCAGCTGCTCCGCTGGAGCGATGTCACCGTTCGCATGCGCGATCTCCGCAGGCATGCGCTCCAGCACTGGATCGAGCCCGACGCAGACCGGCGCGCCCACGCGGGCGAACGCGGTCAGGAGCCGGTCGGCGGGATGGGCTGTCGTGGCAGTGGCGGAGCGGGCGATCGCGGCGGCAGTCACAGTGGAAGTTCCAGGGAGGTGCGGGCCAAGGGGCGACGAGCCATGGTACCGGTTGAGTACAATCGCGCTGTGGCCACCGACGAACATCCCGCGCATCTCGATCTGAAGCGCGACCAGGGACTCACGATCGAGTGGCAGGGCGGCAGGCGCTCGTTCTATCCAATCGCGTATTTGCGCCGCATGTCTCCGTCGGCGGACGCCAAGACGCTGCGGGAGAAGCTCGCCGCAAACCCGCTCACAGTCCTGCCGGCAGCGCGGAGCAACGTGCCGCTCACCGCACTTTCCGCGGAACTTGTCGGGCGGTATGCAGTCCGAATCCGGTTCTCCGACGGGCATGACACGGGCATTTATTCATGGCGGTATCTGCGCGAGATTGAACCCGACGGCGCAGGCGGATCAACGCCGTGAGCGAACTCACTCCACTTCGTGGAAAGACCAATGCCTTCGTTGACCCTGCCGGCGTTGGCTGGACACCGCATCCCCGACCGTTCGTCGCGGAGATCACCATCGATCACACGCACCTGTCGCGCGCTGTTCCTCACGTGAACAATCTTGAGTATGTGCGCTGGCTCGACGGCGTCGCGGAGCTGCACGCGACGGCGGTTGGATGCACACGGTCCGTGCTGCTCGCACAGGATCGCTGCTTCTTCGTAGCACGTCATGAGGTCGACTATCTCGCCGAGTGCTGGGAGCACGATCAGCTCATCGTTGCGACGTGGGTCCGATCGATGAAGAAGACTTCGTCGTGGCGCGAGACGGTCGTGGTGAGGCCGAACGATGACACGATCGTGTGTCGCGCCAAGACGCTGTGGGCATTTGTCGATCTTCAGTCGCGTCGACCGGCTCGCATACCCGCAGCGATCGCATCCGCCTTCGATGCCTTGGAGGGAGTCATCGCGTGACAGCGGCAGCAATGCACATTGCATTGATCGCCTCGCCCGAGCGCTGGCGCAGCGAGCGAGAACTCGTGCGACGGCTCGCGATTGGACTGCTTGGCGAAGGTGCCACGGTCACCGTCATCGAGCCCGTCCCGGAGCGCGATCCCGAATCGGTGCTGCCGGAGCTCGTGCGCAGCGAGCGGCGATTTGAAGTGCCGCGCCGGCTCAGCTACGAAGTGCGCGTTCCGTTCTGGCGCCGTGAAGAGCGGCTCCACCGTATGGTGAGTGCGTTCGAACGATCGATGCCGGACCTGCTGTGGGCGGTTGGCGCGGACGGGTGGGAGCTTGCAACGCAGTTCGCAGATGCATGCGATCGGCCGGTCGCGCTCGAGCTGCGGCGTGATGTCGACTTGAAGTTCGCGCCCCGCGCGCTGCGCAGTGATCGCGTGGTCGCGCTGGTCACGCCGTGTGAAGCGCTCGCACGGGTCGCGCGCTCGATCGTGAGCGAACAGTTCGTCCGCGTCGTGCCGATCGGCGTGCGTGTGGACGAGTCGCTGCCCCCGCGGATCGGACCGGCCCGCATCATTGCGATCATCGGAGAGGGACGCGATGAACGACCTTTCGCCGCCGCGCTGCGCGCTGCGCATGCGGCTCTGGAGCGATTTCCTGAACTCCTGTTTCTCGTCGAGTTTCCACTCGGGACAGGTTCGTCACTGTGGCGCTTCGCGCGTGCGCTGGGCATACTGAACCGCGTCACGGCGGTGGACGCAGCGGCGGTTGGCGGCCGGCTTGCGATGACGGCAGTGAGCGCGTGCGATGTGCTCATGTCGATCGAGCCGCATGGCGGACCGCGACCCGAAGTGCTCACCGCCCTCGGGCGCGCCGTGCCCGTGATCGCGGCAGCTGATCCGATGTGCGACGCACTGGTGGACGGGGAGACTGCCCTACTGCTGCCTGCGGGCGAGATGCAGTCAGCGGTGTGGACCGAAGCGCTCCTTGCGACGCTTGACCATCCGGACCAGTCGCGCGAGATGGCAGCACGCGGCCGAGCGCTCGTCGTAGCCCGCTACCGATCGAGCGTGGCCGCGAGCGCGTGCCTCGCGACGGCACTGGACCTCGTGCGCGGCGGGCCTCTGCGCTTCGTGCCGCCCCAGCCGTGACCGTCAGTCGCCTGCGACTCAACCGCCGGGTCCATGAAGACTTAGCGTGCGCACAATTCAAAAACCGCCGCTGTCAAGGCCTGCTGCGAAAGTTTCCCGTCGGAAATCTAGCGGGCTTCCTATCCCTGTGCCGACAATCTTTTTCGTCGCACGATCGCACAAGCGGCATTCGCGACACCACGATCGACCTCTTCCGCTGCGACGAATGAGACAGAGCAGTCGCAGCGTTTCTCGGCATCTTTCTCCCCTCCGCCCCGCTGATTCCCTCAATGGATCAACGGGGTTTTTCGTCAGAGCGGGGTTCGATGAGGCGCGCCTTCCTAAGGAGTGAAACACCAAAGGAATTCACTTCTTCGGGGGGATCGCTTGACCAGAGCGGCCTCTCTGACGCAAGATAGGCATATGGGCTTGAACGCCCACCCGCACTTTGTGGCTGCAATCGACGAAGTACCGTCGATGCGGCTGCAGCAGATGAGCCCTCGCAATCATCGAGGGAATACGCCATGAAGAAGTCCCTGACGACGCTTAGCCTGGCCATTGCCGGCACCACGTGTTGCCTCCTCCTCGCCGCCTGTGGCGACGGTGGCGTTCCAGCCAAACAGGACGTTGAGGTCAAGCCGCCGCCGACCACGACCGTTACCGCGCCGGGCGACAAGTTCAAGGGTTCCTTCGGCGCGAACGAGGGCGCGACTCCAGGCGGTGCACCTGCCGCGCCTCCGAAGCCAGAAGACGAGTAATCGCGCTGGCCCCAGTCCGTACTGGAGGTCCCCATCGCCATTCAAAGGCCCGCAACCCCCGTAACGGGTGCGGGCCTCTTTTCGTGCGCAGAGTCTCGGTTTGATTCCGTTTGTTTCGCGAGTCGCGTTCGCCGCGCGCAGCGAGCGGCCATTGGGGCCGTGCGGTGCGTCCGGCCACGTCCACCGTTGACCCAGCGATTGCTCCGGACGGCAATCCGCCTTTCCCGGGAAGACTGCGCATGCGTCACCTCACCCCCGCCCGCGCGACGGCGGTCATCACGATCGTCTCGCTCTTCTTCATTGTCGTCGGCTGCACCGGAAATCCGCCTCCGCCGAAGCCTCAACAGGTCACAACCGTTGCCGCGCCCGGTGCCCCCTTCAAGACGCTGAATGCGGGTACGAACTCGACCGCCACGCCGACCACGCCCGCAAAGTAGCTGTCGATCAC
>Ga0163148_10002340_pt1 | contig 22831 bp, 17 predicted proteins | sample OliLakLV19MP7P2_FD_148606 | JGI IMG/M metagenome (GOLD analysis project Ga0163148, IMG submission 148606) | Freshwater microbial mat bacterial communities from Lake Vanda, McMurdo Dry Valleys, Antarctica- Oligotrophic Lake LV.19.MP7.P2 | ecosystem: Environmental > Aquatic > Freshwater > Lake >...
CTCGACAGCCTGCGCAAGGGCCTCGAATTGCGGTGTTCCCCGCGCTCGCGGGGATGAACCGGTTGTCAACGGCGGCACGTCTGATCTGGTTGTGTGTTCCCCGCGCTCGCGGGGATGAACCGGCCGATGTCACCGGCCTTGGCATTGCTACCGGGTGTTCCCCGCGCTCGCGGGGATGAACCGCAGATCTGCAGCGCGTCGAGCACGCCATCACCGTGTTCCCCGCGCTCGCGGGGATGAACCGCGCGGTGACTGCGCCGTAATCCCGGTTTCCGAGTGTTCCCCGCGCTCGCGGGGATGAACCGAATGTTTGTCCAGACGCCAGCACGACGCGGTAGTGTTCCCCGCGCTCGCGGGGATGAACCGTTCCATGCGGGGTGATATTGCTTGCGGTATTCGTGTTCCCCGCGCTCGCGGGGATGAACCGTTATGAGGCCGTGCGCATCCGCCACAGCGGCCGTGTTCCCCGCGCTCGCGGGGATGAACCGATTCTGCGGCCGAATTTCGGAGACCGTCTTGCGTGTTCCCCGCGCTCGCGGGGATGAACCGCTCAGGTAGGCGCTGGCCGCGCGCCCTGCCGAGTGTTCCCCGCGCTCGCGGGGATGAACCGAGGTCGATGTCTCGGCTGATCTCGCCGCGCAGGTGTTCCCCGCGCTCGCGGGGATGAACCGTGTCTGCGCCTGTGCTTGCCGGCGTCGGCAACGTGTTCCCCGCGCTCGCGGGGATGAACCGAGTATGCGCTTGAAAATGGTGGTGAGGCCTAAGTGTTCCCCGCGCTCGCGGGGATGAACCGATCGAGGCGCAGCTGGCCGATATGCGCCTCTCGTGTTCCCCGCGCTCGCGGGGATGAACCGTATCCTCAGATCTTTTAGGCCGCTCAATAACGGTGTTCCCCGCGCTCGCGGGGATGAACCGCGACTGCTGAACTGGTCGCCAGCGGCGTGGCGGTGTTCCCCGCGCTCGCGGGGATGAACCGGATATGCGGCTGTCGAAGGTCGCGGGATGGAAGTGTTCCCCGCGCTCGCGGGGATGAACCGCACGCCACGCTGAAATCGATCTATCTCAACGGGTGTTCCCCGCGCTCGCGGGGATGAACCGCGCGCGTCGTCCTGCACCCAGTGACGCTGATAGTGTTCCCCGCGCTCGCGGGGATGAACCGTATCCTCAGATCTTTTAGGCCGCTCAATAACGGTGTTCCCCGCGCTCGCGGGGATGAACCGAGATCGGCGCGCGAGTCAAAGCCCTGGCGGCTGTGTTCCCCGCGCTCGCGGGGATGAACCGGTTGGACACACCGGAAAAGCGTGGACAACAGCGTGTTCCCCGCGCTCGCGGGGATGAACCGCCATCGCCGTTCACGGTCTTCGAGATTGAGGAGTGTTCCCCGCGCTCGCGGGGATGAACCGCCCGGGATCATTGCCGCTGACCGGGGCCACTAGTGTTCCCCGCGCTCGCGGGGATGAACCGCAACGACGCCAATTCAACGCTCGGCAAGATCGGTGTTCCCCGCGCTCGCGGGGATGAACCGCACAGGCTTGGCAGGGGCAGCTTAGCGCAGGGGTGTTCCCCGCGCTCGCGGGGATGAACCGAGGTGGCGTGATGGCCCGCCGTCAGCCCGCCGGTGTTCCCCGCGCTCGCGGGGATGAACCGATATTGTGGCTGCGTGGCCATTGCCGTCGCGAGTGTTCCCCGCGCTCGCGGGGATGAACCGCAGAAGGCTGCCGATAAAAAGACACGGCGCGCGTGTTCCCCGCGCTCGCGGGGATGAACCGGAAAGATTTATGAGTGCACGGGGGCGCTATGGGGTGTTCCCCGCGCTCGCGGGGATGAACCGGCTATCTCAAACTCCAGGAAATGTTCCGCACCGTGTTCCCCGCGCTCGCGGGGATGAACCGTCATCACGGAGTGGTAACCATGAACCTGCTGTGTGTTCCCCGCGCTCGCGGGGATGAACCGCGAGGAGCGTCTGCGGCAGCTTGCGCAAGAGCGTGTTCCCCGCGCTCGCGGGGATGAACCGCCGGCGAGAAAGCCTTGCGCGCGCCCGCCAAGGTGTTCCCCGCGCTCGCGGGGATGAACCGCCGTGCTCACATGAGCGCGCTTGCCTTCGCCGGTGTTCCCCGCGCTCGCGGGGATGAACCGCGTCGAGGTAGACCACCAACGCCCCCCCGCCGGTGTTCCCCGCGCTCGCGGGGATGAACCGATGACGCGCGACCAGCCCACGAGAACGCGACGGTGTTCCCCGCGCTCGCGGGGATGAACCGACCCGAGCAGAGTCTGGCTGACCGGCATCGACGTGTTCCCCGCGCTCGCGGGGATGAACCGGCGTTGAGCGGGTTGACGCTCATGGCTGCGAAGTGTTCCCCGCGCTCGCGGGGATGAACCCGATTGTTCGGGACTCATGTAGTTCGGGGTGCCGTGTTCCCCGCGCTCGCGGGGATGAACCGCTAATCGCCGTGGCCGACTTTGCGCGCAGCTGGTGTTCCCCGCGCTCGCGGGGATGAACCGCTGTCCAACTCGAACTCAAAAAGCGGCAAACTGTGTTCCCCCGCTCGCGGGGCTGAACCGGTGAAAGAGCGTGACCGTCGTGGCGGCCAGCAGTGTTCCCCGCGCTCGCGGGGATGAACCGCCGCCCGTCCGTCGGCTGGCGGACGCGATCCAGTGTTCCCCGCGCTCGCGGGGATGAACCGCGTTGCCACTGGCGTTATATCGGCACCGTCTTGTGTTCCCCGCGCTCGCGGGGATGAACCGTCGCCTGGGGTGATCTCTTTGCGCGCAAGCGCGAGCAGGCTGGTGTTCCCCGCGCTCGCGGGGATGAACCGGATTTCTTCCAGCAATGGCGTTGGGGCTAGTTGTGTTCCCCGCGCTCGCGGGGATGAACCGCCCCGCATCAACACCTGCTGCGGCTTGATAGTGTGTTCCCCGCGCTCGCGGGGATGAACCGCGTTACGTATTTGTTAACCACAGCCACAATGTGTGTTCCCCGCGCTCGCGGGGATGAACCGACTGAAGCTGTCGCCCAGCGCAAACGGAATGCGTGTTCCCCGCGCTCGCGGGGATGAACCGTTGTTGAGGTGGGTGGTTGGCAGCTGTGACATGTGTTCCCCGCGCTCGCGGGGATGAACCGATGTCTCCGACCTCGCCGCCTCGATAAGCTCGGTGTTCCCCGCGCTCGCGGGGATGAACCGAATTCTGTCAACTTCGAGGATATCGCCCGGTAGTGTTCCCCGCGCTCGCGGGGATGAACCGAAGGCACCCTCGAAATCTTTCGCGGCCTTATCGTGTTCCCCGCGCTCGCGGGGATGAACCGCCGTCGGCGGTTGATGCATCCCTCACTTAACGGTGTTCCCCGCGCTCGCGGGGATGAACCGACCGGGTGTGGCGTTACGTCGTTACCGACCACGTGTTCCCCGCGCTCGCGGGGATGAACCGCGATGGCGGTAAGCACCGGCACGCAGTCATCGGTGTTCCCCGCGCTCGCGGGGATGAACCGGCCTGGGATTAGTCGAGATGGTGATGGACAAGGTGTTCCCCGCGCTCGCGGGGATGAACCGGCGAGAGGGCCGCCGTGCGGGTGCTTGGATGGGTGTTCCCCGCGCTCGCGGGGATGAACCACCGCGGCTTGGCTGTAAACCGTCGTGGTGCTCGTGTTCCCCGCGCTCGCGGGGATGAACCGCTGCCGGCGAAGGCGACGGGGCCGGTGAAGGAGTGTTCCCCGCGCTCGCGGGGATGAACCGTTTGATAACCCCGCGGCGCTTTGCCTCCATTTGTGTTCCCCGCGCTCGCGGGGATGAACCGAATCGTGAAAACTGCGGCGCAGCCACGCTAATGTGTTCCCCGCGCTCGCGGGGATGAACCGGCTCGCGGGCGAGGTGCAGCAAGCCCTGAGCAGTGTTCCCCGCGCTCGCGGGGATGAACCGTCCGCCGGTCATTTCGTCGAGCTTCGGGAGTGGTGTTCCCCGCGCTCGCGGGGATGAACCGCGCGTCTATCTGGCATACCTCGACGTGTTCGGGTGTTCCCCGCGCTCGCGGGGATGAACCGGTTTGCACGCACGCTGCAATCGATGCGCGCACGTGTTCCCCGCGCTCGCGGGGATGAACCGATGGAATTGGGCGCTGGCGCTGCTACTGGTCGGTGTTCCCCGCGCTCGCGGGGATGAACCGCGGCAGTCTTGCCCCGCGAAATCCTGGCAGAAGTGTTCCCCGCGCTCGCGGGGATGAACCGCTGCGCACCGGGGCCGCGGTGCTCGGGGTTGTGTGTTCCCCGCGCTCGCGGGGATGAACCGAAACCCGCTACGGAATGTCCGGACGGCCCGCGGTGTTCCCCGCGCTCGCGGGGATGAACCGCAAAAAGCCCGGCCGCGCTAGGAGTGCGCCGCGTGTTCCCCGCGCTCGCGGGGATGAACCGAAGTCCACCGCCGCTACTGCGCTGCGCTCGCCGTGTTCCCCGCGCTCGCGGGGATGAACCGGGCAGATCCACACAAACGGCGCGAGCGTACAGGTGTTCCCCGCGCTCGCGGGGATGAACCGGCGATCCAACTCGGCCTGCAGATCGGCCCGCTGTGTTCCCCGCGCTCGCGGGGATGAACCGTGGGACACGGTTATCCCGTTCGAGCCGCTGTGGTGTTCCCCGCGCTCGCGGGGATGAACCGGCTTCTTGTCTGGTCTGTCTCTGCGCTGGAGGGTGTTCCCCGCGCTCGCGGGGATGAACCGGGCGCGGTGGTGGCGGTCAAGTATGGCCAGCTGTGTTCCCCGCGCTCGCGGGGATGAACCGGCTCGGTTGGGATACAAGGTTTTCGCTGATGAGTGTTCCCCGCGCTCGCGGGGATGAACCGTCCACGATCACGCCATCCATGTCCACAAAAACGTGTTCCCCGCGCTCGCGGGGATGAACCGAACTAAAACCCAACGGCGGCGGCTCGATGCGCGTGTTCCCCGCGCTCGCGGGGATGAACCGTCGCTGTATGCGGACTTCCCGACCGACAAGCTGTGTTCCCCGCGCTCGCGGGGATGAACCGTCTTTTGCTGAGCGCTGGCCAGTGACTGTCTCGTGTTCCCCGCGCTCGCGGGGATGAACCGTGGCTGCCTTTCTTCGTCGCGCGCTGGACGTGGTGTTCCCCGCGCTCGCGGGGATGAACCGCAGATCTGCAGCGCGTCGAGCACGCCATCACCCGTGTTCCCCGCGCTCGCGGGGATGAACCGCGGTTCTTCGGCACCGTTGCACACGACGTTTTCGTGTTCCCCGCGCTCGCGGGGATGAACCGCTCTACGCGGCGCCACCCCTTGGGGCCGCGGCGGTGTTCCCCGCGCTCGCGGGGATGAACCGCTCGATCAGGCCCTCGCTCACTTGCGCAAATCGTGTTCCCCGCGCTCGCGGGGATGAACCGCATTGCAATCACCAGGTGTGCGGATATCGATTGTGTTCCCCGCGCTCGCGGGGATGAACCGTCGTCGCGTGGGGCCATTTTGCGTACAACGTCGTGTTCCCCGCGCTCGCGGGGATGAACCGATCGCGCACAGAATGCCGGTCGGGGCCGGGTTGTGTTCCCCGCGCTCGCGGGGATGAACCGTGGGCCACGCCGGGCGACAACCCGATTCTTGCGTGTTCCCCGCGCTCGCGGGGATGAACCGCACCAAGGCGAGCGACGACAACGCCAAGGCCGGTGTTCCCCGCGCTCGCGGGGATGAACCGACGTGGGCGCGTTTGATGCCGCCGGCACCGCAGTGTTCCCCGCGCTCGCGGGGATGAACCGGGTGACACCTCGGGGCTGTCTGCTGCTGCTCAGTGTTCCCCGCGCTCGCGGGGATGAACCGTCCAGCCACGCGCTGGCGGCATCCAGCCATTGGTGTTCCCCGCGCTCGCGGGGATGAACCGCCGGCGCCACCGTGCGCCTCACGCAAGAGGGCGTGTTCCCCGCGCTCGCGGGGATGAACCGGTTTCGCTGCCGTCAACCACCAGCAACCGCGCGTGTTCCCCGCGCTCGCGGGGATGAACCGACAAAATCGACGATCAAAAATCGCGGCTCGATGTGTTCCCCGCGCTCGCGGGGATGAACCGCGACCGATCATTGGTTCGCGCGCTATTGCGAAGTGTTCCCCGCGCTCGCGGGGATGAACCGGCCGGGCTTGGGCGGCGCGCCGATCACCGCCAGTGTTCCCCGCGCTCGCGGGGATGCACCGGCATACTCGCCATTGCCCTGATCGTCGCCGGCGTGTTCCCCGCGCTCGCGGGGGTGAACCGTAATCAGCGTCCTGTCATGAACGCAACCACGCCACGCAGCCCGAGCGCGGCCAGCAGTACCGGCAGCACGAACAGCCAGTGCCCAACGGCGATCAATCCAACCGTCAGCAGGCACCACGCGACTAGCTCGGGCTTGGATATGTTCATGGCAGTGGGAGTCTAGCGCCAATGGCCGAGCAGACGGTTACCCTGCGTGCTCCCCGTTCTCGCGGGGGCGTGAACCGTCCGACGAACTCGGCTGGGGGGCGGGTCGAACCGCGCGGCGCAGCCGGCTGGCGCCCCTCCCCCCTGACGCCGCCAATCTCATCTGAATTGAGAGAGTGATTGCCCGAGCTTCAAATTGCGGAAACAACAGAGAAATGGCTGCGCCGCTAAAGCTCGAATGTCGCGCCTTCACATCCCGCAGTTACCTGAAAAGCTGGGTTCGTGTCGGCGACTGATTCCGCCGTCATCTGGTCGAGATCAGTGTCGCTGTGATTGGGATCGTGGTGAAACGAGACGAGGCGGGCGACGTCACATAGACTCGCAAAGCGGATGGTCTGCACCAGCGAACTGTGCCCCCATCCGGTGTGGCGCGGGTACTCCGCGGCGCTGTACTGGCTGTCGTGGATCAACAGGTCGCTCTCGAACGCCAGATCGGCACCCGAGGTCCAATCGCGCGGCAGACTTGGAAACGCGGGGTTCCCCAAGGCGGGCTCGTGATCGGGCATGTAGGTCAACACCTTGCCGTTGGCCGCACGTATCCGATAACCGACGGTCGGACCCGGATGACAGACCATGCCCGCTTCCACCTCGAATTCTCCGATTGCCACTCGGCCACATGGCACGGCATGGAAGCTCAGGCGGCATGGCAGCTCGCTCAGGTGGACGGGGAACAGGGGCGGCGACAGATAGCGCATCAAGCGCCCCTGCAGACTCAAGGTCGCGCTGGCCGGCCCCCAGACATGCACTTCGAATCCGGGGCGATACAGCGGGGCGAAAAAGCCCAAGCCCTGCACGTGATCCATGTGCAAATGGGTAAGCATGATGTCGACCCGCGACAAGCTGGCTGGGAGACTGGCACCCAACCGGCGAATACCGGTGCCGGCATCCAGTACCAACAAACTGCCATCGGAACCGGTCACGCTCACGCAGGAGGTGTTGCCACCATAGCGGGCGGTATCTGGCCCAGGCGTGGCCAGCGATCCGCGCGTACCCCACAGCTGGACCCGCATCGATCAGACCTCCCAGAACACGTTTTGCACACCGAGGAACTCCTCGCCCTGGGCAATGAAGGGCACCGAGGTCCACGTCACGTGCCGCCACATGCCATTGGGCGCACCGACCCAGATCGTCCGCGAGACGGGCGTTTGCTGGGTCAGTGCGATCACCAGCGGCCATTCGTGTTGGCCGATGTGCTTGCCCTCGTCATCGCGCACCGCAAACTGCTCGCGCCAGATGCTGGCGGGGATTTCCCCGGTCTCCTCGAAACGAATGCCGAGCAGCAACTCAGCCGGCTCGTTCCAATAGATCAGCGTGCCCTCTGCGTCAACGATCACGATGGGCATCGCCAGACTGCTTGCCAGTTGTCTGGCCAGAATCAGCTGGATTGGCTTATGCGTGGAAATGGCCGGGCTCCCCTCGGACGGACGCGCCACCATCGCGGCTGGCGCGGCGCTTGAACGTGAGTCTTAGCTTACGATTGATTGGGGCGCTTGTATTGGGTTGCGAAGAAAAGTGGCGTCGCGAGAGCAACCCCCACCGCAAAAAACCGTCATCCGTTACATCCCGGCACCATCACGATGGTCTCCTGCCTCCGCAGTGACCCGCTTGCAGCCCGCCGGAAAACCGCGTGTCTCCCACAGGCGCAGCAGGCCCAATTGCTCAGCATTGCGCAGAAATGAGCAGTCTTCTCGCCGACAGCGAGCTTGATTGTGCAATTGAACATGCCCAGAAGCCACCCGAGCTCGGCGGCCTGCCTCGCGTGTTAAAGGGCGCGCTCGTTCTGACCTACTGACAAATAGGCCATCGACAGGCGCCCGGTTTACCCATCTTCTGCAGCTCAAAGCCCCTCGCCTGCAATGTCCTGCAGCCCCCGCACAATGCCACGGTTGTTCACCGTCAGATCGTGCAGACGGGTGTCGAGGTCGGCGATGCGCAGGCGCAACAGTTGCACCAGCGCGGCGTGGTTGCGCAGCGCGTTGGCAGCTTCTGTGATCTGCACTTGCGGCAGATCGAGTTTGCAGGGGAAGTTGATCGTGTCGGTGATGCCTGAGTAATCACCGATCTCCACAAAACGGTCGCCGCAGTCACGATTGAGCGCGCGCTGCACGTCGTTGTGCATACTCATCCGGAACGCCTCCCGGTAGCGCGACTGCGCCCCCTCCCGGACGATATTCTCGATCGTGGGGACGTTGTAGATCCGCATGGCGGTGTCGCGCAACGTCTGGTTCCTGATCAGGCCGATGGCGCCGGTCGAGATCAGCTCGTCGTAGGTGGCCCGGCGTCGCGTCCGCTGTTTGTACTGGGTGGCCCGATAGGCGCTGACCAGAAGTGCTTCATCTGCCAGCGGAACCTTGCCGGCGAGGGCATTGACAGCGGTTTCAGACGCCGCCAGCACATCAAGGTTGTATTCGATCAGAAACTGGTAACCCCAAGCCTCTTCGCGCAGATCGCCCTTGAGGTGCTCGGTGAACTGTTCGGCCTGACGGTCGGTCTCGCGCTCGTCGTTCCAGTTCGACACCTGAATGCCGATGAACACGCCGACGACAACGATGCAGAAGTCGATGCCGACCGCCGTCCACTGTTGTTGCCTGACGTGCTCGATGACGCGGCGCAAAATCATGCGGATTTTCCTTATGCGGGCCGAGCGCCGATGTGGATGACGTTGCGGCGTTTGAGCTCGGCGAGCAGTCTCATGGCGCGGCCACTGCGGTGCCATCCTCCGCTTCCCACGTTTGATGCGCTTTGGCCAAGGCGAGGTAGCGCGGATGCTGGCGCAGCGATTCCAGGCCAGGGCTGGCGGCGAAGCCGCTGAAGGTGACCGGGCCGAACAAGGCGGACACCGCTTCCAGATGATCGAGTGCGGCATCGGCATCGCCGGCGCGCGCGTAGGCGACGGCTAGTGACACTCGCACTCCACCTTCTGACCACACATCGCGCGGCGTGTTTTCGCGGTAGTCGCGCTCGGCTAAGCGCACGCCTTCGAGGTCGCCAAGCATGCCGGGCAAGTCGCAGGGAAAGTAGAAATAATTGCCGGAAGATGACCAACCGCCTGGATAGGGTTTGTCCTGCTCAGCCATGCGCGTTTTGATGGCCATGAGTGCGGCCGTTGCAGCCTCTTTTTGGCCACCGAGCAGCAGCGCTTCTGCTTGCGCCATTGGATAAACCTCCGGGTATTCCGGAACCTTCCGCAAGCGCTTTGGCCACAGGGATTCCGCCAGCGCTTGCTCGATTCGCTCGGGCTTGCCGCTGGCTAACGCGATGCGAAAAGGCAAAGTGGCGTAGAAGTCGTTTGCGCCGTCCAATGCCGCCCACGCTTCGTCGAAGGCGCCGCGACCGAAGGCAGCCTCTGCGGAGTGCGAGGCCACGCCTTGACCCAAGGCTTGTAGGCGCTGGTCGAGTGCTTGCGCCTGCTTGCGCCGGCCAACCGTGGCCAATGTGTTGCGCAGTTCGAGCAGGGTGTCGGTGTTGGCAGGATCAATGGCCACCGAGCGTTGCAAGGCGTTGATCGAGTCGTCAAAGCGGCCATCGCGCCGGGCCACCAAGGCACGCGCATACCAGGCTTCGGCGTGATCAGGCGCACGCTGAATGACGCGCTGCAACGTCGCCTCGGCACTGGCGTAGTCGAGCTCGCCCCAATAGTGAAAATAGGCCTCAGCCATCCAGGTTTCGATGGCATCGGGGGCGAGCTTGCGTGCTTTCTCGGTGGATATCTTGGCGGCGTCGCGAAGTGACTCATCCGCATACGCAAACCAGTAGCTGGCCAACTGCGTGCGCGCCCGCCGCGCATAGGCTTCGGCAAACGTGGGATCAAGCGTGATGGCGCGTTCAAACTGAACCAGGGCCTCGGCGAAACGCTCGGGCGTGGCGCGGTCGAGCGCAGCCAGCAGCTTGCCCTGCAGGAAAGCCTCGTAAGCTCGAATATTGCTGGTGGAGCCCGTCGTAAGCGCTTTGTTCGCGGCCGGGCTCAACACCACTTGCATGGCATCGGCGACCGCCTTGGCGATGTCAGCCTGAATCTCGAACACGCTGTTGGTGGTCAGCGCGCGGTCATATTTTTCCGCCCACAGGTGGACATCGCTGGTGCCATCGATGAGCTGCACGGTGATTCGGACTTCGTCACCCGCGCGTTGTACGGCACCCTCCAACACCACTGCCGCGCCGAGTTCCCGGGCAATCTCGGGAATCGACAACGTGGTGTCGAGGTAACGCATCATCGATGTGCGCGAGATCACCTTGAGGCCAGCGACCTTGGACAGTTGGGTGAGCAGATCGTCGTGCATGCCTTCGGCGAAATAAGCGTCTTCTTCACGCTTACTGCGATTGCGGAACGGCAGCACCGCGACCAGGCCGGGCACCGGCGTCAACGCTGGGCGGCTTACCACTGACGCGGGCACGGGTACCGCCGGGATAGTGAGCAGAAACCGCTCAATCGCGAAAAACCCCAGCGCGATCAACAGCACGCCGATGATCAGCCTGTCTATGCGTCTGGCGACGATGGGCGATGGTGCCTGTTCAATCGGTTGATCACTGATTCGGCGCAGACGACGCTCGGCGCGGGGCGCAGCGCGCCGGTCTGCGCTCAAGTCGTCTTCGCGTTGCAAGCCTTCCGGGGTCAGCTCGAAGATCCACGAGATCACCAGCGAGGGCAGAAAGCCAACGATCAATAGGATCACGATGCTGCGCGCCAGCCACTCGGGCGCGCCGAACATGGGCAACACCGTGCCGGCCACCTGCACCACCAACCACGCACCCACCAGATACAGGCCCGCCATGCGGATGACGTTGCGGCGCTTAAGCTCGGCCAGCAGTTTCATGCGCAATTGACAACTGGTTCAGGAGGGTGTGGATGGGCGATGTTAACTCGAAGCCGAACAGCAGCGGTGCCCTCGCCGCAGCGAATAACTCTGCCAACAACGCCTACCTCTGGGCTAGCGCGTACAACCTAACGATCCCGCTTCCGCGCGAATCAGAAAACAACCATCCGGCGCGCCATGCTGTTGCCAATACGCCGCCAGACCATGCCGCTTGGCGACCTCGGCAAATTGTTTGTGCTCGCGAAATGAGCGGAACCGCGGATACCAAAGGTTTAACAGCAAGTTCTGCGTGCTGGCGCGTTCGGTCAGCAAGGCATGGGCGACTGCGGCTTCGTTGAGTCCAAATATCTGCAACAGGACGGACCATTCAAGCGCGGGTGCAGCGCGCGCCGCAGCGAGTAAACGTTGCCGGGCTGGGGCCAGCTCGGCAGGATCAGTCAGTGCAGGGGTCAGTCCACGCGCCAGCTCGCGTTGCGCGGCAGGCATGCCGTCGTCATCGTGCAGCCAGTCGCCATAGGCCTTGCTGATCGTCGGGTCAGCGGGATCGGTGAGAAAGAACAGCGCCCGACTGGCCGGGCCGCGCCACCCCAAGCCATGCGCCCGCCGCAACATGTCGATGCCCGCCTGCGTATCGCCTAACAAGGCGGTGCTGATACCCAACCAGCCAAGGTGCAGACCACTGAGCGGATCCAGCTGCTGGGCTTGGCTGAAACTGGCGTGTGCCTGCTCGATGTGGCCGACCTCGAACAAGCCCAGCCCTTGCCATAGCCACGAATTGGCGTTGTTTGGTTCAAGCTCGAGCGCCTGCTTGATGAGCTCGGCGTGGCGCAAACGGTCGCCCGCATCCGCCGCCAGGCGAGCGCTGACGGCGAGCGCCGTCGGGTGGCGCGGATTGATGGCGAGCGCTCGTGCGGCGGCGGCCTCAGCACGCGCCAATGTATCGATGCCAGCCGGCACCGGCGCGTAAGCGCGCCACACATACCACGTGCCCGCCAGCGTCGCCCACGCGTCGGCAAAGCGCGGATCGCGCTCGACCGCGCGTTCGAGCAGTTCGCGCGCCACTGCCAAATTCGACCCACGCTGGGCAAACAACTGGCGACCGCGCAGATACCACTCGTAGGCGCGCAGATCGCTGGTCGACGCAGCCACTTGCACTTGCCGCACGCCCAGCGAAGTCGCCAACGCATCGGCAATGGACTGGGCGATCTCCTCCTGCACACGAAAAATGTCGTCAATGCGACGCTCATAGGTGGCCGACCAGCGTTGCCTGTCCGTGGCCCCCTCAACCAACTGCACGCTGATTCGCAACTCTTCGCCCTGCCGGCGCACCGAACCTTCCAGCATGTAGGCAACGCCGAGTCGAGTCGCGATTTCGCGACTGTCGATGGCCTGATCGCGAAACATGAAAGACGACGTACGCGAGGTGACTTTCAAGCCATCAATGCGCGCCAGAACGTTTAGCAGCTCTTCCGACAGGCCGTCGGCAAAGTAGCTGTCGGCAAGCTCTGGACTCAGGTTGGCCAGTGGCAGCACCGCCAGCGAATGCGGATGGATGGGACGGGGCGGTAGCACTTTGCTAACCGCGACGGGAGTAACGACAGGCGCAGTTGGGGTTGGCGCGACTTCACTTATGAACTGACGGATTAGCGCCAAGCTGAGCGCGGCAAGCACGACGACCACAGTCAACTGGTCCAATCGCCGCGCGGTGAACTCACGTTGCGGAGTGTCGTGTTCACTACCGCGATCCCGAATAACTCCGCTTGGCCCGAGTTGGTAACGCCACGCCAAGTACAGCACTGGCAACCACGCCGCCAACAAAGGCAGCAAGACCCAGCGCACGTTGGCGACGGGCAGGCCCAAAGCCGGAAACAACAGCGCGCACATCGCCGCCAACAGCCAGGTCAGCGCAAGCCAAGCCACTCCCACGCGAATCACATTGCGACGTTTCAGCTCGGCGAGAAGGTTCATGGCGAAGATTTCTAGATCGCGGGTGCTGCCAGCGTGCGCGTCATTGCGCCCACATGCGCATCAAGCGCGCGCGGGCGCGTTGCAAACGATCAAGAATGCTGCGCTCAGCGCTGCCCGCCAGCATGGATTCGATGACGCGGTCCAGATCAAACAACACCTCACGTTGCGCCGGGTCTGCAATCCAGCTGCGAATCCAGCCAATCACCGCCAGTCTTCGTCCACGGCTGACGGGCTCTACCCGGTGCAAGGTATGCGCGGGATACAGCAACATTTCGCCGCGAGCCAAGCGGAACACGTGAGTCTGATCGTCGCTTTCGATCACCAGCTCGCCGCCCTCGAACTCGCAAGGATCGCTGAGCATCAGGGTAAATGACAGATCGGCTCGTTCGCCGGCGATGATCGGTTCATCGATATGGTTGCCGTAGTGCATGCCTTGCTCATAACGATTGGCCAGGATACGCAGCAACTGCTTGGGCCGTGCTGCCGAACCCAGGATGGGATGCGCCAGCAGCGCTTCGCTGATCAGGCCCAGCGCGGCCTCAACCTTGGCTCCATCACGCGCTTGCAAGTTGCGTTTGACAGGCCGCGCCAACGCACCAGCGGTTTCAGCACCGTCGCGAAACAGGCCCGGATCGGCCAGCGATTCGGCAATGGCGCTGAACTGGGCGTCACTGAGCAGGTCGGCAATTATCAGGTTCACGTGCCTGTTTCACTAGGGTATTCTAAAGGAGAATTGTTCGCATCCACGGGCGCCATCCGCCCCACCGACAGGAATTGACATGCAATCCAAGCGCAAAGTATGGAACCGTTTTGGCGAGCTTATCGTGGTTGGGGCGGCGGTTAGCGCAGTTTCGATGGCGAATGCGGCGACCATGTCGGACGCTGTGCACGCCGCACTTTTGCAAAGCACGCCGGCTGCGCTGTTTGCAGAAGGCGAAGGTGCAGGCGCGACTGCGCCCGCCAAGATCACGCCAACGCAAGCGCCAGCCAGCGGAGAAGGTGGCGAAGGCGCAGCGCAACCGGCGTCAGCGGTGACCGACGATATTGTCTATCTCAATTTGCTGGGTCAGGTTCGCGGTCACTTGCGGGTTGGTGTGGCCCTGTATAACGCCGGTGCACATCCGATGGCTTTAATGCACATGAAGCATCCTGGAGACGAGTTGTACGCATCGCTCAAACCGGCGCTCGACGCGCGCAAGGCCGCCGACTTCGCTTTGGCATTGTCGGCCTTGTCCAGCACGGTTGAACGGCAAGGGTCGCAAGCCGAAGTGGCAACCGCGATGGCGCAGCTTGAAGACGCCTTGGCGCAATCCGCATCCGTCGTTGATACCCGCAGCATCGCAGGCACCAAGACGCTTTTGGGCGCAGTGCACGCGCTGGTGAAAACGGCGGCTGATGAATACGCCCAAGGCGTGAAGGACGGCAAGGTCGTCAATGGCCACGAGTATCAGGACGCGTGGGGCTTCACCACCAGCGCCAACGTGTTGTTGGCGACGTTGAGCGAAGAGCAGCGCACGGCAGCAGGCGGCTCAGTGGCCGACATCCAAGCGCAGATCGACGCGCTGTTGGCCAGCGCTTGGCCAAGTGTGGTGCCACCGGAGTCGATCGCCACGGATGCTTCACTGTTGTACGGCGCCGCCGCGCGCATCGAGCTTGCGTACCGCGCATTGCGCTGATTGCGCTGATCGCAAAGTCGCCGCTTGCCCGTCAAGCGGTGACACAGGCGAAGACTTCAGCACCTATACTGGCTACCCCCTTTGCTGCGGCTTGCGTCATGGACCAGCTCTGCGTCGTCACCACCGGCGGCACGATCGACAAGATCTATTTCGATGACAAATCCGACTTTCAAATCGGTGAGCCGCAGATCGGTCGCATTCTGGAAGAGCTGGGCGTCGCCTTCCGCTTCAACGTGATCGGCTTGATGCGCAAAGACTCGCTGCACTTGACCGATGCCGACCGGCAACTGTTGCGGCAGACCATCGAGGCACAATCAGCACGTTACGTGCTGGTCACCCACGGTACCGACAGCATGGTCGAGACCGCTCGCGTACTGGCTGCCATCAGCGACAAAACGATTGTGCTGACCGGTGCGCTCAACCCCGCACGCTTTCGCGGCTCCGATGCCGAGTTCAACATCGGTTGCGCGGTAGGTGCGGTGCAGAGCCAACCCGCCGGCGTTTACATCGCCATGAACGGACGCATCTGGGATCCCGCCGCCGTGCGCAAGAATGTTGCTGCCAATCGGTTTGAGGGAATTTAAGCCTCGATCAAGCAGGTTGCGTTGAAGCCGAAAACTTTCGAGGTGGCCCGTGCTTCGAAAGCGAACGCGCCATAAGCTCGGTTGGCCGGTAACGTGCAATTGGTTTGCAGCCGCACTCGCCACTTCAGCGGTGATCGCGCTGCGCTTACCAAGATCATTCAATACCCCTGAGCACACAAAGAAAAACCCCGGCGCGAGGCCGGGGTTTGATTTGACGACTGCGCCAAGAGATCAGGCTTAGAACACCAGACCCCAGCTATCGATTCTGCCAACGTCGCCACGCGCGTTGTCATTTACCCGCAGCTTCCAGGTGCCGTTCAAGGCCTCCGTCGAAAGATTCACAGTGAACTGCGTGATGATGTTGTCAGCGCTGCCGCCCGTGCGGTTATGCAACCCATAGACACTGCCATCCGGTGCCACCAGGTCGACCTTCAGGTCACCCTTGTAGGTGTGCAGGATGTTCACATCCACTTTGCTTGAAGCCCCCGCGTTGCCGCTGCGGCCAGCAACGGCAATCGACGATTCAACGGTCGCATTGTCGACGATAGTGACATCGGTACCATTGCTGTAAGTCTGGGTGCCGCCACCGCTGGCAGTGCTGTAGTTGCCCACCAGGCTGAGCCCAGCGAAGGTCGTGTATGCCTTCAATCGGACGTAATAGGTGCCGGCCGAGGGTGCCGCGAAAGTGCAGGTCTCCGCATTGCCCGAGGCATACGGGCGGCAGTCATACACGGTGTCGGTCGGCGCGCTGCCGAACTTCACGTACATGTCCGAATCGCCGGTGCCGCCCGAGGTGACAAAAGTGAGGTTGGTCGAGCCGGCGGGCACCAGCATGGTGTAGTTCACCGCATTGCCCGTGGTGGCCGTCAGGTTTGCCGCTGCCACACCTTTGCTCAGCGTGCCACCGGTTGGCGGTGGTGGCGGTGGTGTGCCGCCCAGAGCCGCCTGTGCGTTGACGATGCCCGCGCCGCAACCGCCGGTGCACGCTCCCGGCAAGGCGTATGCGGTGCTCTTCAATTGTGCTTCCACTTGCGCTGGCGTTCGCACGCTCTGCGCTTGCATCAGCGCGACCACGCCAGCGACGTGCGGCGATGCCATCGAAGTGCCGTTGTAGCTGGCGTAGCTCTCAGCCGCGGGCGTGGTGGTGCCGGCATTCAAGGTCGAAAGGATGCCGGCGCCCGGAGCAGAAACGTCGATTGAAGTGCCATAGTTGGAAAAACTCGCCCTCGCGCCAGCGCTGGTGATCGCGGCCACGTTGACAACGTTGTTGCAGCTGGCCGGGCGGAAGTTGACCGCGTCGGCGTTGCTGTTGCCCGCCGCCACCACCACCGTGGTGCCACGGCTGACCGCAGAGTCGATGGCCGCTTGATAGGTCGAGCCGCAGACGCCTGATCCGCCCAGACTCATGTTGATGACTTCAGCCGGATTGGCGTTGGCCGGAATGCCACTGACAGCGCCTCCCGACGCCCAGACGATGGCGTCGGCGATATCAGACAGCGAGCCGCCGCACTTGCCGAGCACACGAACGGGAACCACCTTGGCGTTGAACGCAGTACCGGCAACGCCCGTAGCGTTGTTGGTGACCGCAGCGACCGTGCCCGCGACGTGGGTGCCGTGCCAGCTTGAGTTGCTTGCTGCGCCACACTCGCCGGTGGTCCAGTCGCCTTGATCGGCGGGGTTGGCGTCGCGTCCATTGCCATCACGCGCAGCAGCAGAGTCAGAGATGAAGTCGTATCCGCCAACGATGTTGGCATTCAAATCAGAGTGCGAAACGATGCCGGTATCGATCACGGCCACGCGGATACCGGTGCCCGTGCTGATATCCCAGGCCGCTTGCGCACGAATGCCGGCGGTGGCGCTGGAAAAGCCCCATTGCTCGCTGTAGCGGGTGTCGTTGGGGGTCAGCGCAACGGTCATGATTGCGTCGGGTTCAACGTACACCACGCTGGGATCCGCAGCGATGGCACTCATCAATGCCCCCGCTTTCGCCGAATCAAGCGCAACGTCAACTTCAATGACATCGGCGCCGATCGCAAGCCGCTTGTCGTGGGAAATCTTGGCACCAATCAGGCGTCCGAAACCGCTCAGTGTCTCTTGCATTGACTGCGCGCTACCGCGCGCGGCGGAGTTTGCTTGAAACATGACAATGAAACGGGACTGGCCCGCGTCCGCCAGGATTTCTCGATTTTGAACCTTGGAGTCAGCAGGTGGCTGTTGCGCACCAGCGATGCCAGCTGCACCGGCAAACACCATGGCGGTGGCAATCGCCAACGCGTTGAGTCGAAACGAAACAGAAGTACGTGTGTGCACGTGCATGAGCCCCAGAGGTCAAATGATTGCGACGGTAGGTTTCCGCATTGCGCGGTCAACCAGCTTCCTTTGTCCCATCCGATACACAGCACTCCGACTGTGTCCGGGCCCCTGTGAGCCGCATCGCCACTCTTTGCGCTCGGGCGTTCGATCCTTCTCGCCACCCGACTAACGGGTCGACACAGAGGTTCGGATGAGGAGTTCGCCCCGTCTTGCATTGGCGAAAACAGCGGCGAAGCTAGCGACGGCTGTGAATCCCGTCAAGCGGAAACTGTGACACAAGTCATTGTTTCAAAAGAAACTATTGTGCAGTGCAGCGCGAACTCGATCTATTCAACCGCCAAGTACCGGAATTTTGACGAACTATTGGGATCTGGCTTCGGAGTGGAAGCAGTCGGCCCGTTCAGGTCGCAAGCTCTATTCAGCATGCAATCAATACAACTGAATGACGGTTCAGCGACAAAAGTGCGCAACCCTGGTCTCGGCACCGGCCAAAAAGAAGACCAAGTGAACCGGTCCAAACCGGCCCAAAGCCGCAGATGGCTTGTTGAGTTACATCATTCCGGTTTCAAGCCGTGCGACTTCGCTCATCATCGACTGGTTCCACGGCGGGTCGAAGATCAGCTCGACATCGGCGATCGCGACGGTGGGCACGCGTTCGAGCTTGCTGCGGACATCGTCCACCAGGACTTCACCCATACCACAGCCGGGGGCGGTCAATGTCATCTCGATTGCCACCCGCCGCCGGCCGTCGCCCAGTGGCTCAACGGTGCACGAATAGATCAAACCGAGATCAACGATATTGACCGGGATTTCGGGATCGAAACAGGTGCCCAACTGCTTCCACACCAGCAACTCCACGTCGTCGTCGCTTGCACCCTCAGGCAATTCAGGTGGCGCGGTCGGCTGTTTGCCTATGGCATCCGCATCGTTACCAGCAATGCGAAACAGATTGCCCTCGACGAACACAGTGAAGCTGCCACCCAGACTCTGAGTGATGTAGCCGACCGAGCCCGCAGGCAGATTGACCGCCTCACCTTGCGGAACCATTACGGCATGGCAGTCGCGTTGAAACTTGATCGGTTCGCTAGTGCGGCTATAAGACATATGGGAGATTCACGTTCACGTAAATTCGGCGCCACAAAGCGCCCGAACCCGTATTCTAGCTGACCTCGATACGGCGACCCCCACGATCACGGCGGTAGCGGCGGCAGCGGAGATCCCAGTCAGCAAACGACCGTCGATTGCGGCGCGGGTGATAGCCACTGTTTCCGGGGTAGCTGCGGTGGCCGGGGTCGCGGCCATCTGGTCGGGGCTGACCGTGATGTTGCGCGATCCCTGCGGCTGGGTAGCCGTGTTGGCCGCACTCGACGCCGCATTGTTGCTTAGGCTAGCGAGCTTTCCGCCCGGTCGAGAGCGTGCCTTGTTTGCGTTGGCGATCACCTGGGCGACCGTCGTCGCTGGAGCCTACCTGTTCGCTTCGGCAAGCGTGGGCCTGTTGCTTGGCATGATGCCGTCCGAATCAATCTGGAAGATGAGCGCAAGCCTCGCTTACCTTTACGTGCAGGCCAATACCGGCTGGGTTGAACTCGGCTGGCTGGCCGTGGCGACGGTGGTAGCTTGGTTTAGCAGCCGCTGAGAGTCCTGCTGTTATGGGAGCGCCGCGAGGCGCGATGCGATTGGCGGCATGGCAAACAGCATCGCGCCTCGCGGTGCCCCCACAAAAACAACTCAGGTGTTCTGCATCACGATCTCAGGCAGCCCGAACGACTTGTTGCGTGAGCGCAGCGCCAAACGCGCAGCCATGCTGCGCGCGATGTTCCGATAGGCAAGCGTAGCGGTTGAATCGGGATGGCTTGCGACGGTAGGAAAGCCGCCGTCCGCCTGTTCGCGGATCGAGAGCTCCAGTGGCAGCGAACCCAGCAAGGGCACGCCGTATTGCAGGGCCATGCGCTCGCCGCCGCCGCTGCCAAAAATGTGCTCGGCATGGTGGCATTTCGAACAGACATGGATGGCCATGTTCTCGACGATGCCAAGCACCGGCACTTCCACTTTCTCGAACATTTTCAGCGCGCGGCGCGCATCCAACAGGGCGATGTCCTGCGGCGTGGTCACGATGATCGCACCCGACACCGGCACCTTCTGGCACAGCGTGAGTTGGATGTCACCGGTGCCGGGCGGCAGGTCAATGATCAAGTAGTCCAGCGTGTCCCACAACGTCTCAGACAGCATTTGCTGCAAGGCTTGGGTGACCATGGGCCCTCGCCAGATCATTGGCGTTTCTTCGTCGATCAGCAGTCCAATCGACATTGCTTGCAGACCGTGTCCGATCTTGGGTGCGATGTGCTGACCATCCGGACTATCGGGTTTGCCCGAAAGCCCCAGCATGCGCGGCACGCTGGGACCATAAATGTCGGCATCCAACACGCCGACGCGCGCGCCTTCGGCTTGCAAGGCCAAGGCAAGATTGACCGCTGTTGTCGACTTGCCTACGCCGCCCTTGCCTGAAGCCACCGCGATGACATTCTTCACGCCTGGCAACGGACTCAAGCCTTTTTGCACTTCGTGCGCACTGATCTTACTGGTCAGCTCGATGGCGACTTTCTCTACTGGCATTGCCGACGCGGCAGCCACGGCACGGCGCATCTCGGCGATCAAGGCGTCGCGCCATCCGCTCAGCGGATAGCCCATTTGCACACTGACGCGTAGCAGGTCGCCGTCGCGACGCACCGATTTCAAACTGCCGGCAGCGAGCAGGTCTTTGTCGGTGTTGGGATCGATCATTGCCGCCAATGCATTGCGAACAGTGACGGTGAGTGCAGTGAGTGCGGTGTCTGGGATGGCCAAGGCGGCTCCGGCTGCTAGTGAGAATCGACCCCTATTGTCGCGCGTCCAGCGTTGACTGCGGCTAATGGGATAATCAGCGACCGCTTTCAATCATTCCGCACGCAATGTCTTCTGCTCCGCTCCTGGTCACCTGCGCCCTGCCCTACGCTAACGGCCAACTGCATCTTGGTCATTTGGTCGGCTATATCCACGGCGACATCTGGGTGCGCGCGCAGCGGATGGCGGGGCGCACCGCGCATTTTGTGTGCGCCGATGACACCCACGGCACGCCAATCATGTTGGCGGCCGAGAAGGTTGGGCTCACGCCGGAGCAGTACATCGCTGACATCCAGTCCGCGCACGAGCGCGACTTTGCTGCGTTTGCGGTCGATTTCGACGGCTACGACTCCACCCACTCGCCGCGCAACCGCGCGCTGACCGAACGCATTTACGCGGCGCTAGTCGCTGCTGGGCACATCGCCAGCCGTGCGGTCGAGCAATACTACGACCCGCTGAAGGCGATGTTCCTGCCCGACCGCTACATCCGCGGTGAATGCCCGAACTGCGGCACCGCCGACCAGTACGGCGACAACTGCGAGAGCTGTGGGGCGACCTACGCGCCCACCGAGCTAAAGAACCCGCGTTCGGTGGTATCTGGCGCCGCGCCCGAGCTGCGCGAATCAGAACACTACTTCTTTCAACTCGGCGACTTCTCGGATGTGTTGAGCACATGGCTGACTGGCGATGTGGCGCATTCGGGCGTCAAGGCCAAGTTGCGCGAGTGGCTGGACTCCGACGGTGGCCTGCGCGACTGGGACATTTCGCGCGACGCGCCCTACTTCGGCTTCGAGATTCCCGGCGCGCCGGGCAAGTACTTCTACGTGTGGCTGGATGCGCCGATCGGCTATCTGACCAGCCTGCAGCAGCTGGCGGCCAGCGGCGAGAAACCTGGATTCGGGCCGGCCGAGTTGGACGCGCTGCTCGCCCCGGGCGAGCACGCCGAACTGCACCACTTTATCGGCAAAGACATCGTCAATTTCCACGGCCTATTCTGGCCTGCGGTGCTCAGTGGTGCTGGCTACCGGTTGCCCGACCGGCTGCATGTGAACGGCTACCTGACCGTCAACGGCGCCAAGATGTCGAAATCGCGGGGCACCTTCATCGAGGCGCGCACCTATCTCGACGTTGGCCTGCAGCCGGAGTATCTGCGCTACTACTTTGCCGCGCGCTCAGCGGGCGGCGTCGAAGATCTGGACCTCGATCTCGAGGACTTTGCCCAGCGGGTCAATGCCGATCTGGTTGGCAAGTTCGTCAACATCGCCAGTCGCTGTGCCGGCTTCATCGAGAAGCGCTTCGAAGGCCGGCTGGCGGATTCGTTGGGAGACTGGGAGAACAAGCTGCGTACGCGAGGGCTGCTGCAGAAGTGCTTTGATGACTATCGCAGGAACCGCTATTCGCATGTGGTGCGTGATGTGATGCAGGCCTGCGACTACGTTAACGAACACATCGCCCAGCAGCAGCCTTGGACAATGGCCAAGGACCCGGCGCGCGCCGCCGAGCTGCAGCAGTTCTGCAGCTACGCCATCAATGCGTTCCGCGATCTGGCCCTAGCCTTGGCACCGATCCTGCCGCAGACCTGGGCCAGGGTCGCCGACTTTCTCAATGTCGATCCACTCGTCCCTCTCTGGTCGGATCGCATCGCGCCGCTGGCCAGCCACTCGATCAAGCCTTATCAACCGTTGATTACCCGTGTCGACCTCAAACAGATAGAAGCCATGATTGAAGCCAGCAAAGCGACACTTGAGCCCACCGTAGCGACTTCCGCCGCCGCAATGGTGGGAGCTGCACCTGTGGCAGCGCCGGAAGGCGCGAATGCCTCGAACTCGAAGCCTAAAAGCATCGCGCCTTCCGGCGCTCCCACAAAAGCAGAGGCAGGCAGCGGCAACGCGGCGAGCATCGCTATCGAAGACTTCGCCAAACTCGATCTACGCATCGGCCGCGTGCTCGAATGCGCTTTTATCGATGGATCGGACAAGCTGCTTCGCTTCAAGCTCGACGCTGGTGAGTTGGGCGAGCGGCAGATTTTTTCCGGCATCCGCGCCGCCTACCCCGAACCCGGAAAACTGGTTGGCCGCCACCTCGTCTTCATCGCCAACCTCGCACCGCGCAAGATGCGGTTCGGCGTCAGCGAAGGGATGATTCTCTCAGCAGGTA
>Ga0163148_10002343_pt1 | contig 22812 bp, 15 predicted proteins | sample OliLakLV19MP7P2_FD_148606 | JGI IMG/M metagenome (GOLD analysis project Ga0163148, IMG submission 148606) | Freshwater microbial mat bacterial communities from Lake Vanda, McMurdo Dry Valleys, Antarctica- Oligotrophic Lake LV.19.MP7.P2 | ecosystem: Environmental > Aquatic > Freshwater > Lake >...
GCAAAGCGGTGTTAATGTCCAACGCAATACCCGGTGTGAAATATATTGAAAAGAGAGCGTGCCGTATTTAAAAATATTGAGTAAAGAACGTAACCTTACAACAGCCTGGATACCACCTGCCGAAATCCTTATTTTTCTTTTTAATTCTTCTTGTACGTTTGCTGATGCAGTTTCAATTGCATAAGCTTCCGGATCGTATTGGATAGTATATCCATCCTGCGCCACCCGTAACGAAATTACAAAGTCATCTAACAACGTATCCTTTTCAACGTCCCGGTAAAGTTCAGTTCTAATAGCAAATAATTCACCGGCAGCTCCTACAACTGAATATAATTCAGCATCCATTTTTTTTAAAGCTGATTCATATTTCCAATACAAGCCTTCGCCAGCGCCGGATGCAACATCAGCCTCCTTATTGATGATCCTTTTTTCGCCGGATACACAACCAACGGTTGGATTTCCAAACAGGTTAACGATTCGTTGAATCGATTCTTTCCCCAGCATGGTATTGGCATCGCTGAATATTACAATAGGTGTTTTTACATATTTCATTCCCCGGTTCATGGCACTGATTTTTCCATTGCGTTCGGGCAGGTGATGCACCGTAACGTTATTGTATTTTCTTAACAGGTCTGGCGTTCCATCGTCAGAACCATCAGTGACCCAAACAAAATGCAATTTTTCTGTTGGATATTCGAGTGCCAATGAGTTACTCATTTTGCCTGCTACATAATCTTTTTCGTTATAAGCAGAAATGAATAAGGTAACATCCGGTTGGTAACCAGGAACGGGCTCCTGTTTCTTATTAATTTTAAAGGCCCTCCTTATTTTAACGATGAGGTACAAAAGAATACCATAACCAACATAGGTATAGATAACAATAAATACCAGGATCCAGAATAATATTTGTAACACTAACATTTTACTATCAATTTTATACGTTTATATTTAGTGGTGAACTGTTATCAGTTCATCTCCTTTTCTAATTCTTTATAGATATTTAAAACATCCTGCGCCATTGCTTTCCACGAAAACTTTGAAGCTTGCTTCAATCCTGCGTTGATCAATTTTTCCCTGCAACTGCTATCCTCATAAAGATTGATCATTGCTGTGGTAATTGCTGCCGGGTTATATGGATCAATGATAATTGCAGCATCTCCGGCAACCTCGGGCATTGATGACGTATTGGATGTGATTACCGGAACAGCACAGGCCATCGCCTCCAGCATCGGTATGCCAAAACTTTCTCTCAATGAAGGATACAAAAAAGAATTGCTCTGACAATAAATAGCAGGCAGATCGGTATTGACCACATATCCTGTAAGTACGATTTGCTCAATCAAATTCTTATCTCCTATTTCATTCAATACTTTTTCCAGTTCGTTTCTATCATAATCCAGCATCACCAGATTATAATGGGCAGCCGTATGTTTTCTAAAATCTGAAAATGCTTTCAATGTTCCTTTCGTATTTTTTTTTGGGTCGGTATTGCCCAGAAAAAAGAAATAATTATCGGGTAAATGATATTTTTCTTTTACCCGTTTTAATTCGGCTTTATCTGTTACAGGTTTAAAATGTTCACTTACCCCGTTGTAAACTGCCTTTAATTTGTTATCGTCTTTCATCTTAAAAAAAGATGCAATCCTGTCTTTTTCAAAATGAGATACAGTAATTATTTTACGACTCTTTCTTATTACACGGGGCACCACCAGTTTACGATACATGTTGCCAAATTTTTGGTAGGGCGTTGCGCTGCCGGTAAGTATTTTACCATAGCTGCTCTCCATGTAAATAATGTCGTGCAGTGTTGTAATTAACGGTATGGAGCAATTTACAGGAGCCGTATTACTGGTACAGTGCAGTACCTGGCAGCCTGCTTTTTTCGCTGCCTTTGGCAATGCAAATTGTTCCCACATGGGATATGAACCACCATCAACCCTTACAATTTTAAAATTGGGTGTTTCTTTTAATACATCATTATCTTCATCAGGCTTTACAAATATGAAATATTCATTTTCATGATCAATCTGTTGCAGGTTGCGGATCAATTCCAAAGCAACCATGTCCATGCCATGTTTCTTTTTGCGGAAAAGTCTTTGTCCTTCTATACCTATTTTCATAGTTAAATACTTTAAATAAAAATTATTAACCTATCAACAGTTTCCTGATTTTGTTATAAACCACCACTTCCAGTAAATAAGAAAAAGCAATCATCAATACAATATAAAATCCGTATTCAATTACTTTATTATGAATGAAACTTAAGTAGGTTGCCTCTATCACCAGGTAATGATGAGATATATATATTACGTAAGAGAAGGGTGCCAAATGTTTGAACACGCCAAACAGGACGTTGAATCCTCGCCACTGAAAATGCTGCCATACGATAGCGCCAAACATCACCATAAAAGCAAATACAAAATGACGCAGTTCTATAATGGGATAAGCAACCATCGGGTAACTATAAACTTTGGTAAAAGAAAAATGAATAAACAGATTCAAAGCCAGTATTGCTGTGATAGCAAACAATACATAGGCATAAGGCATAATCAATTTGATACTGAATTTTTCTTTTTTGATGTATATTTCTGCAAAGCGCACTCCTATCCACCATATAGCAAAATACATTGCCAGCCTATTTATAATAAAAGGATAAATAACGTATGAAGCTGCTGCAGCAATCACAAAAATATTCACCCATTTATTGAGTTTGTCTGTTTTGATATAAGTAACGAGCACAAAAAACAACATGTAGAACCACCATTCATAAGATAGTGACCATAGTACGCCGTTGCCCATGTAAGTTGCATACAATACATTTGGTTTTTGTGAGATTACATCCTGCAGCATAAAAATATTCCCAAACAAAGTATTCCATTCCGGGTTGGCAAGCGTTCCTTCACTATAGCATTTAATTAAATAGCCCAGCAGGAAAATAAAGAACAGCGGAATGTACAAACGGATAAAACGACGAATGAAATAAAACCGGAAAGATTTATCTGCCGATCTTTCAAAAGTATATTTTATAACGAAACCTGATAATACAAAAAACACAATCACTGCTTCGGGACCAAAACGAAAAATGATGCCGATATTAACACCCAACCAATAAATCTTTTGGGGCAGCACATGAAAAAACACCACATACAAAGCAGCAAATCCACGGAGTGCTTCGAGTTTTTCAAGTCGGTTTTTTTTCATTTTATTTTATTGAGGATACTGCTAACATAGTACGCTTACCGTGAGGTTGCCGTATGTTTGGTATGAATGAATTTTTTATTAGCTCCTTTTATTTTCAGTAATGATACCAGCATCATCAACATCCCTTTTGGCAAACTGATTAAAGCCCGTAAAGTATTTAAATTGTAAAAGGAACGAGGTACCGAAAATAAAAAGGATAAAATACAGGCGGTGCCAATGAAAAACCAACTTGTAGAAAATACCTGTTCATTCAAAACCAGGTAATTGGCTGCAACAAATGAAACACCCAATATCAGCACAGCACCCAGTAATAAAATTCTTGGTGGCTGAATAAACTGTATGGCTTTGTCAAAATAATCTATGTTTCCTTTTAGAAACAAATGCTTTAGTGCATTTAAAAAATCCTGGCGGAAATAATGCAGTTGTGCAGAAAGCCAGCGGCGGCGCTGGTTACCGAACACATCTGCCTTTTGTACTTTTTCATCAAACACCAATGCATCGTCCAGGTAGGCAATTTTATGCCCGGCCTTTAGCATCTTTAATTCAATCTCTTTATCAAAGCCCCCAACGGCAGTTGCTGTTGCCATCAAAGATTTAAAGTAGTTGTAATTGAAGGCCATACCCGAACCGATAATTGCAGATGATAACCCCAATACCCGATGGCCTTTCCTGAAAATATTATTATTGATCTCTTCGCTGATGGCATCCAGTATTGCCCATGAGTTGTTCATGTTTTTTGCTGTACGATGCCCCTGTATAGCAGTGAACCCTTCAACATATGCAGCATTTATTTTTTTCAAAAAATCAGTTGCCATCAGGTTGTCTGCATCCAGCACAACTGCAATATCATACTTGTCTGTAAGTATTGACATTGCTTTGTTCAATGCCTTTGCTTTAGTGCTTTTTTCAAAACTTACTTCAATCAGTTTTATCCGCATTGCTTTCAGGTTTGCAATCGTTTCTTTTTGAAAAGAATCAGCAATGATGATAACGTCATAAAGACTAGCTGGGTATTCCTGCCTCAACGCAGCTTCAGCAACTTCCAGTATTACTTCATCTTCCTGGTAACCCGGAATGAGCACTGCTATTTTATTTAATTTTCCAGGAGTTTTATAAATACGTTGTTTGTAAAATAACCCTGCCAATGAAAATATAAAAATATACAAGGTGGCTAGTCCAAGTAAGACGAGGATAATTAGCTGAAGTGTGTTATATAAAAGCATAAAAGTACTTTATTGTTCTAAAAGCATATCAAAAATTGATTGCCTGAAATCTTTCTTATTTCCTGATTTTATCCCTCACTTTCAATGCATACTTACGCAGGAAAGGAAGGTATTTACCGCTTTTTAAATTGTACATAATGGATTCGGAATCAAAGATCATTTCGAAATTTTCTGTACACAGTACAGGCTTTTTTGCAATCCTGTTTATCTGTATTGCCTGGGTAAGATCACTCTCTACAAAAAGTACATAAGGCTTTGCCAAATATGCTTTTGCTTTGTGATCGCCATGGTTGTTTGCTTTTTGCCGTGCTGCCATATCGGGCAGGTCCAGCATTACCAGGTCGTTGTATTTTACATTATTTACTTTAAGCCAGTATTCTGTTTCTTTTCTGTATTTCTCCAGCCTTGATGTTACAATGGTTCCAATTTTACTACCGGGAATAAATAAGGGTGGTGCATTCAATACAAAGTCAATATAGTTTGGTCCGTCATCATTTTGTTCCGGTGTTGGATCTGCACATAACACGCCATCAATATCAAAACAAGCTTTTTCCAGCGTGGTGTGATTTAAAATATTCCATTGAAAATACCTTGGCAAGGGAACCACTTCAAAAAAGTAATCCACCGATTTTTCTTTGCCCGGCATTACATAAATCGCACAATATTTTATATCGAAATCAGCAGCCAGGTGTTTCAAATTTTCTTTACACTCCTGCAATGCAGCACCTGATGCAACGCTGTCATCTACTACAAGGATCTTTTTAAACTGCTTGATATCAAAGAACTGACCTCTTGCCCCTGCTTTATAAATATGGCCATTTAAAAAAGAATGGATATCGGTATAAGGCCGGTTGAGGTAGAGTGACAATAAGTTTGCTGGCAGCATACCACTCCTTGGTACGCCAACAATCAAATCAAAATCACGGGGAATAATACCGAGTTTTTTTAAAATGATATTATTCAGGTCTCGGATGTTTCTGTAATTCATCTTGTTTATTTTAAATGTTTTTCTATCTGGATATAAATCGCATCTACATTGTTTTTCCATGAATGCGATATTGCAAACTGTATGCGTTTGTTTTTATTTTCTTCGGTATTTTCGGTTAGTGCTTTTTCTACAGCGGTTTTATATTCTTCCAATGAAGAGCAGAGGTAAACATGGTCTTTAAAAAGTTCCATCGTTTGGGTGGTAGTAGCAATTACCGGTTTACCCAGCGCCAGGTATTCATCTACCTTTCGTGGATAATTACCAATGGTAATTTCGTTTACCAATTGCGGATTAAGACAAACATCCAGCGCATTCATATATTCCGGCACATCTATTTTAGCAATACTGCCTGTGAAGTGTACATTTTTTAAACTGTGTAATGCATGTGCTGCAAAAACCTTGTCTTCGTTGCCGATCATTACAAAGGAATAATTGGGTTTACTTTTCGCCAGTTCGTAAATTAGATCCGCATCCAAACGCATACTGTTGATGTCGCCGATATAGCCTATTCTTGGTGCTGGTATAATTTTTATTTTGGCAGGTATAGCAAATTTTATTTTTGGATCATAGGCTGAAAGATCAACCCCCTGGCCAACATCATTGCTCTCTTTATTAAAGCCTGTTGCATACGCTGCCAGTTGTGGAGAGTTACAAACCACGAGATCGCTTTTTTTAATCAGTTTTGGCTCCAGCCTTACAGCATGTTTTTTCCAGTATGCATACGGTTGTACATTATCTCTGCGGTAATACACGGACAATGTTGGATCTAATATTTCTTTGGCGTAAAAGCTGCGGTAAATATCGTTATCGATAAAATGTACCGGATTGGTAAAGCCAAGTTCTGCCGCCACTGTTTTGGTATAATTAAATATTTTTTTGTTGTTGAGTTTATTAAAAAAATCAAACAGGAATCCATCCGGTAGTCCATTGATGGACCAAACATAAAATGGGAAATCCAACACCCAAAGATTTTTTGAAATGTGCCTGAGTGGATTTTTTTTCTTTTTTAAAACCTGAAAACGACGCCTTGTTTGAGCCGTGGGTTTATTCCTGTACATCGTCATCATGTCCAATGGACTGTTAACATACAACACACGGTTATCCAGTGCTATTTGCTTTGCAATATCTATGGCATTAGAACCAATGGGAATATCCCACGATTGAAGCCCGGTGATGATAAAATCTTTGCCTTTCATAGAAATTGGTTTTACTTTAAAATTGTCATAACTGGTTGTGGTTCCGGCTCGTCCAGTATATCCGAATTCAGCATGATGGCCATCGAAATATAAATCATAATAGCTGTTGGCATTCCTCCTAAAACCGCATTGCCGTAGGAGGCCACCATTACCCCGAACATGCCGGAAGTAAGCGCTCCGATCTTTAATTTCAGCATAGGATCCCTTATTCTGAACATGACCTTGTAAGAAGCTTTGCCAACGGTATAAAAAAGAATAAACAAATGAATTAACAGGCCAACAATCCCTTCTTCTACCCAAATTAATACATACCAGCTGTCTGTTGCTATTTGCGAAAGAAATGCATTGGGTAAATACTTCTGTGCCTTTACGCCACCATGACCAATGCCACCGCCAAACGGACGTGAAGCCAGATAGCGTTTGAGGATTTTCTGGTTGTCAAGTCTTACCTGCAAGGAAGCATCATTGGGGTCAAATGCAGTACGCATTCTTCTTATTTGATCATTACCCTGGCCAATGCTTGTAAACCGGAAGAATATAAAAACAATAGCAAGTATTCCCACGCCAATACCCAGCACCTTAATGTTTTTTCTTAACACAAAAAATAAGATAAAACCAGCCAGCGGCACTCCCATTGCACCACGGGTGCCGGATATAATCATTCCATAAAATGCCAGCAGCGCAACAGCAATAAAAAAATATTTTTTGAGCTTAACTTTTTGTGCCATTGAATAAATAGTGAACACTACTGCGGCATAACCCTGTGTACCGCCAAACTGCCCGGCATCGCTCAAAAAAGAAAACACCCTGAGTTTGCCAAACAAAATATGCGTTTTATAATTACCCTCGGCCATCCATGCTTTTTCAGCATAATCCAAACCAAATTGCAACTGCAAAATTCCCTTTATTGAAGCCAGTATGGAGAACACTCCCCATACATAAAGAAATATATCCAGCTTACGATTGCTGTTTATAAAGATCAATGTTAAAGGTGCCAGTAAAAGCAGGTAGAGTGATCCACCACGACCGCTAAACCATGCAACTACACTGCGTGCCTCGGGGTTAACCAATTCAAATAAAGCATATCCAAACCATAGAATTGCTAAAAAGGTAATGTCTTTATTAGCCGGTGACCAGTCTATCCTTTCGTTGAACCGTTTCATAAATAAGGCGAGGTAAGTAAGAATCAGAATGGCATCCATCCCCAGGCCCACCTGCACATCTTTTACATAGCGTCCTATTCCGATCAAAAGAAATCCCAGTGCAACGGCAGTATAAACACCCAAAATGGGCCAGGTAAAAAGCAGGTATAAATAAATGATACCGAAGAAAAGACCTATTAATATCCCAACGCCCATCAACTGCATTTTAGCTGCAACAAAAGCAAATGCAGCTATTGCTAACAACAGTAAGAAAATATTACGGGGCCTCACCAGGCTGGATGAACCGGAATAATTTTCAAATGGATGTATGTTGTCATCAATGCTCATTGTATAATTACTGCTGTTGCACTTTAATAATTTCAACCTGCCCATGGCCGGTGAGTTTATTAAAAATTGATTTATAAAATTTTAATCCTTCTGTAAAAATTTCGCTATAACGCAAGGTCAGTTCCTTGTTTAAAAAAATCATTCCAATCCATATTCCCAGCAGTGTAAAAATGATGGACGACACTGCAACTAAAATCAAAGACTTAAAAATAAAAATTGAAATAAGGTCGCCTGCTACATTTGCAATCACCATAAATAAAACCTTTAATGCATTGATGTTTGGTTTATTGATGCTATCCAATCCTATGCCCGTCATTCGGTCGATGGGTAATAATAAACCATAAATAGAAAATACCCTTACGATACTTACTGCATTAAAACCTGTTGTGGAATCTGTTTGTAAATACTGTTTTCCTGCAAGGAAAAACACAAAGAAATCTGCAAAAACAAAAGTGAAAAGACTGATAAAAATAAACAGGTAAGTAAGTGCGCCTGCATAAGTATAAAAAAGCGATTTTACTTCATCAATTTTTCCATGCAAACTTGCTTTTGACATTTTAGGAAATGCCGTTGCTGCAAAACTGCGTAAAGGTATTTGTTGCAGTTCTGTCAACTTAAGCGGAATGCTGTACAGTGCTACGGCTGCATTTCCCAGCGGACTTAAACTAATGATCAATGTATCTGCACTCCTCAACAGGTTTGTGCCTACCAACGTAAACGTAGTATATTTTCCAAAATGAAGCAAGGTGCTGTTGGTTGCTGCAGTAGCCTTTCGGATATGTTTTAGTCCATCCCAGCCGGCAACAATACATAGGAAAGAAGTAACAGCATTGATGATAAGATTTACCCAAACAATCTGCAGCAGTGTCATGTTAAAAAAGAAAAAATTCAGTAACAACACTATAAAAAAACCACCGCTGTTAATTGCTTTGAGCGCTAATATTTTCCCATAACTTCTATCAGCCTGTAATACTACCAACGCATTATTCCAGGGAAGATTTAAAAAAGCCAATAGTGGATACCAGGTAAAAAATAACTGATAACCGGAATGCTGTATTGCATCATGAAAAAACAAATTGCAACTGCCGACGATGATTGCTATAATCACTGTTGCACCGGAACCAATCAAGGCATTTGAACCCATCAGTTTGATGCGAAAAGACTCATTGGCTCCTGATAAATATCTTATTAAACCGGTATTGGTAATTCCAAACCTGAACATCTCAATAAAAGATCCTGCGGCAATAAACAATACCCATTGACCAAACATATCTACACTCAAACTTCTTGCAAGAATAGCAAAACCGGATATACCAAAAAAAGCAATCACAAGATTCCCTGTTAAGGAAAGAAAATTATCTTCTCGTACAATCTTGTTAAACTTCTTTTTCAACGGATGTTGTTTTTAAATTTGGTTTTTAGAAAAAAATTGAAAGCGAAACAGGTTTTTTATTTTATTTCTAAACCTGCTTGTTTTTTTAGGTAGATCGCCCAGTACCGATTCTGTTTCTTTGAGCTCAACGCCGTTAATAATAAAATGCATTTTATTTGCGGTAAGTGGCAACAGGTTATTCAATGCAGCCTGGTCTGCATCGGCCCACAACCTGTTAGAACGGCAAACCAGTATGGACATATCAGCACCTGAAACCAAATCACCCGGATAATTATTGTAGATGAGCGCAGGTAATTCTATTAACACATAATCAGGAACAAATGACAGCGTGATGCCATTTTGTTCAAGAATTTCTGTATAATTTTTTGCTGTGTAAAATTGTTCATTGATGTTGTACACAAAACAGGATGAAGACTGCAGGTAACCGGATGCATCCGCTAAAAAAGCGTTGTTAAAATCTATCCGGGGATCGGCGTATCCTAAAACCCTGTTCAGCAGCGGAAATTTTTTTTGTTGTTTAGCAGCTTGTTGCTTTTTTGAATAATTCAGTAATAATATACTTTTACCTTCCTGTTGTAATTTTCTGGCTATGTTACCTGATAAAACAGATTTGCCTTCCTTATCTGTTGTGCTGATAAACAATATGGTTTTTACAGCTTTGTCTGAAAGATTTGGACTTAAAATTTGTTCAATATTTTGTGTAATTATTTCAAGCAATCGATTTTGAACAAAAGGCAAATTGACTGAACCCGGATTCAGCAATATCTTCGGTATCATCCCCAATGCGGGCAATTGTAATATTGCTGTAGCCTTTTTACTATTCTTTAATGTATCATCACAATATTCCATTGTTAAAACAACGCCCAACACTAAAATAAAGCCAACCAAAGCTGCAGCAACTACCAATACTGCCCGTTTGGTGGCCATTGGCTGCAGGGGATAGTAAGGTGGATCAACAGCTTTTAAATTGGATGTTAATTCATTATCCTGTAATTTAAGTTTGGCTAAGTTTAATCCATGTAAAATTTCCAGGTAGCCCTGTTCACTCACATTTATCTCTCTTTCTATCTTTTTAATATTGGCGCCTGCAGGTGCATAAATGGAATATTGTTGTTGAAAATCTTTATTCCGTTGATCCATTACTTTGATCTTTGCTTTAAGGTTTTCAGATTCTATTACGTTGCTGATCCATTGCGAAAGTGCAGTATTTACAGGCAGGCCTTCTACAGAATTTTGATAGTGATATAATTCCTCCACACTGTTTTTAATCTCCTTTTGCAGCGATTCCGATTTGCTTTTTAATCGCTTCATTTTTTGTGTATTCTCTTCATTTTGGGCAGATTCAGCCTGTGCAGATGCAATCTCAAAATTAACATCGCCCAGTTCTTTTCTTTTTTCAAGTAAGTTGCCGCTCTTTAATTGAACCAACTGCTGGATATCTAATTTTTCTTCCAGTTTTTTTGTTGCCGCTTCGGTTCCTGCAAGCTGCGCTTTTTTATTATTGTAGTCCACTTCCATATCTTCCTTTACTACAGCAACCGCTTTACTCTGCTCGTAATAATTGATGATGTTGTTGGATTTGTTGAAAATCAACAACCGGTCCTCTGCTTTTTTTAATTGCTCATTAGCCAGCATTAGTTGTGTTTCAAAATACTTTACCACAGCGTCGGACCGGTTCTCTTTAATGTTCTTATAATTTTTTATACAAACCTCATTAAAGATCACCAATGTTTGCTGGCACACACCGGGGTCATTCGATTCATAAGTAAGTTTTATCAAATCACTATTGTTAAGCCTTTCGGCTTTAATAGTTGATATTGCTTTAATTGAATAATGTTCATCCTCAAAATTCAGTAGTTTGTATACAAAATTGGTATCACTGCTTTTCATCAATGCAGTAAGGTTTGCTACTGTTCTTTCGTAAGCAGCGCTATTTACGGCAGATGAAATTAAACTGGAATTAGCGGCGGTATCATTACTGTTTATTGACAAGGAATCATTGCTATCCGCTTGAGTTGAAACCATACTGCGATGAGCAACATAATCGTACAAATAGGGTGGAATTTTTGTTTTAAATGCAGCATATAATTTGGGCGAGATATATTTGGGATCTGCCTTAGTTAGCATCAAATGCTGGCTTAGTAACCGGATGGCAACTTCCTCCTGGGTTTCACGGGATTTGATGATGTTAATAAGGTTATCGAACGCAGTATTGGTAGCAAAATAATTAAATGATTTTTCCATTTCGATAGATGAGCCCGATGCAAGACCTGTATATAATACTGTGCCGGATGTATAACTAAGGCGTTGTTCCCTGGTTAGCATTACCACCAAAGCTGCAAGCAGCAACGGTGCAATAATCAGCAACATTTTATGCTTTAATATCAATCTTATAAGTCCTATCAGTTTCATTATTTTTCGCTTAATTCAGGGTTCTTAAATGAAAATCCCACTATCTCTTCCAATATCTTTTTAGATACAATAAATTCCGACTTCGCCATCTCGTATTCAGATTTAATTCTTGAAGTCATATCAGAAAGCCGTACATATTCAAAAACCGGTATTACGCCGTTCCTGAATTCTTTTTCAACCATTTGTGTATTTACTATTGCGCTGCCAAGATTCTGCGATCTGATGCTTAGCAATTTCTGTTTCAGTAAAAGTTCTTCGTACTGACGGATCACTATTTGCCTTATTTCATCCGCTTGTGCCTGTTGCAGGTAGTTAGCCTGTTCCATTTCTGCTTTAGCTTGTTTTATTTGTGTTTTCCTGTTTACTACATCAAACACAGGTAATTTTATAAATAAACCTGCACCGTAATTAAGCTGCCTGTTTGTTATACTTTGAAGTGTGGTAGAACCTGCATTGGCTATAGTAGAAAAATTATCGAAGGTTCCATAACGGGTATCAGCCTGTAAACCCAGGTTTCTTAACCAGAAATTCTGCTGCGTTTTTATATTTTCTTTTTTTGCAGCGATTTCCTGCCCACGATAACTAACCATTGCGTTGTGTTTGATAGCAGCATCTATCAAATCCAACAAGGGTGGAAAATCTACCTGTATTAAAAATGTATCCGATAATTTTTTATCAGATAGTTTATCAATCGTTAAAATTGATTGTGCATTTACAATACTATAAAAGCCCATAAAGAATATGCAGATCAGCGAAATTTTGAAAAAAGTTTTCATTTTTTTAATTGTACTTGCCCATGTTAAACGGATCCTTTCTGCAGCAACGCAGGTATGGTGCGTAAAATAAGTTTGATATCGTACCAGAAAGAAAAATTATTTCCTTCAAAGTGATCTGCGTATTCATTGTCCAGGCGCTTTCTTTCTTCTTCGGACATGATACCGCCTTTCCCTCTCAGCTCCACCTGCCATAAACCGGTTATTCCGGCTGGTGCCAAAAATCGCTTTGATAAAGTATCTACTGTAAGTAGTTCTGCCTCGTAAACAGGCAACGGACGATTTCCAACAATTGACATATCGCCTTTCAATACGTTGATCAATTGCGGTAGTTCATCAATGCTGGTATTTCTTATAAACTTACCAACCCTTGTAATGCGTGGGTCATCAACAATTTTTACAAAAGTTGAATTTGCCTTTGCGCTTTCTATCTTTTGAATATTGTACCAATAATCGCATATTTCATGTGTATCAATATACATTATCGGCGAACATGTTTCACCTTCGGGTAATTGGCTACACCTTGGGCAACTCTTTCCTAAAATACTATCTGCCTGGGTGGTAGATTGATTGTATTGGTTTTTTTCTTTTGCTAATTTTTTCAACAGGTTATCCGATCCTGTACGCATGGACCGCAGTTTATAAAAATCGAAGGTTTTACGCCCCACTCTTTTTGCGATGTAATACACTTTGCCTTTAGACTCCAGCCTGATGGCAAGAATAACCAGTAATAATAAAGGAGATACCAGTAAGAGTACAGCAGCTGCTACGGCAATATCAAAAATGCGTTTTGAAACCGGCATTCGGTACGCTACTGCAGCAGGTTCAATGGGTTTAGAACTGTTTCCTTTTTTCCTGAAATTGCAAAGAAATTTTATCCGGGCAAATATATCATCGGGTAAGGCGCCAGGTGTTACAAAAAAATCGTCTACCTGCCTTGCTAATGCTGATTTGAATATTTCGGCGCTAAAGTCCCGTGCCAGCAAAATAAATGGTGTTGCATTGTATGCTGAGCGCTCTCTAAGCCATTCAAATAAGTGCAAACCATTTTGCCCTGTTAAATGATAATCGCAGATAATCGCATCCGGTTGAATGTTTGAATTAAGATAATTAACCGCCTTAAGATTATTTTCTACTGTGGTAAAAGAAAGCTTTTCTTTTTGCTTTAATGTTTCAAAGTATTCGGGCGCTTTGCCTATATATAGGATGTTGAGATGGGGTTTCATTTTTTTGGATTGGATATTTAATTTTTTGCCAGCATTATTTTAAACACAGCTACCAGGCCAATGCAAAATGAATGGGAAAAAGATTCTTTTTAACTACTTCTTCCAGCTCTTCGGGATTAAATGGTTTTGTAAGATAATCCTGCGCACCAAGCTGGTAACATTTAATACGCTCTTTACTCTCTGACTTTGCAGATAACATAATAAACGGCGTATGCTTTGTATAACCACGCTTGCGTACGTTTGCTATAAATTCGTATCCATCCATTTCCGGCATTTGAATATCACTGATTATAAGATCGGGCAAATTGCCTTCTAACCAAACCAGCGCATCGTGCCCACTATTAATTGCTACTACATCAAAATCCTGCGAAAGAAAATTTTCGAGTAAAAGGCGGATACTTTTCTCATCATCTACCACTAATATTTTTTTCTTCATCACTCTATATTTTATAATTAGTTCAATATTTTATTTATCATACAATTGTAAAAGTTGCAGCTTTTGTCCGTGATTCGTTGAACTCATTGGAAGTATTTACCCCAATACAGGAATAGTCAAATCCAAGCTGTTTCATTTCAACCTTATCATAAATATTACGACCATCAAATATTGCCGGGTTGTTTAATAATTTTTTAATAATCTTAAAATTGGGGAATTTAAATTCCGGCCATTCTGTAAGTATTGCCAGGCAATCAGCATCAATCAACCCTTCATATTGATTTTCACAATAAGCGATAGTATCACCAAAATGATGTTTCGCTTCTTTAATAGCAATGGGGTCGTATGCTTTTACCTTAGCGCCTGCTTCCAGTAAGTTTTTAACGATTGTTAAAGACGGTGCTTCACGCATGTCATCGGTTTGTGGTTTAAAAGAAAGTCCCCACAATGCAATTGTTTTTCCCTTGATATCACCATCAAAAAACTTCATGATCTTATTAAACAAAACCAGTTTTTGGTCTTTGTTCACTGCTTCAACTGCTTTTAGTACACGAAGATCGTAGTTGTATTCGCTGGCAGTTCTTATAAGGGCCTGCACATCTTTAGGAAAACATGATCCGCCATAGCCGATACCGGGATAAATAAATTTATGTCCGATACGGGAATCGGAACCAATTCCTTTTCGTACGAGGTTGATATCTGCACCAACAATTTCACAAAGGTTGGCAATATCATTCATGAAACTGATTTTAGCAGCAAGCATGGAGTTAGCTGCATACTTGGTCATTTCTGCTGAAACAATATCCATAAATATTACGGGATGGCCATTTAATGTAAATGGCTTGTACAAACTTTTCATCAGGTCTTTTGCTCGTTCACTTTCCAAACCAATTACAATTCTGTCTGGTTTTAAAAAGTCATCAATGGCAGCACCCTCTTTTAAAAATTCCGGATTGGATGCAACATCAAATTCAATATCCACATCTCTCTTATTCAATTCATCCTGCAAAGCGCTTCTCACTTTATCGGATGTACCAACAGGCACGGTACTTTTAGTAACCACCAATAAATAATCATTCATATACTTACCACAATCACGTGCTACAGCCAATACATACTTTAAATCTGCAGAACCATCTTCATCAGGTGGTGTACCTACAGCAATAAACAACACTTCGCAATCCTTGATGGCCTCTACAATATCTGTTGTAAAACTCACCCGGTTTTTTTTCATATTCCTGTGCAACATTTCCTCCAGTCCCGGTTCAAAAATGGGTATAATACCCTTATTGAGATTATCAATTTTTTTACGGTCGATATCTACACAAACAACATCAATACCTACTTCAGAAAAGCATGCGCCTGTAACCAGGCCAACATATCCGCTTCCAACTATTACAATTTTCATAATACTGTTTTTTTAATTGAGTAATAAAGGATTCATTTAAAAATAGTTGCACCTACATTTAAAAGAATCGGGGTTTTTAATATTTGATAGATAAAAGCACATTCTAAATATCTGTTTGATCTACAAACCTGTATGCTTTATAAACGTGTAAACGATATTTATATTATAGATATTCTAATAAATTGTAGCAGTAATTTACTGCAAAGCCTGTGGTTATTTTCCTACAAAAAATGCCTTAATGATTCATTTGCAGTTGAATCTTTAAATCATATTAAATAAAATGACTTTACAGCTTTGTACTAAAAACGTTTAAATATGGGCTTAACAACAAGCTATGTAGTTGATTATTGTTTGTAAATATTTGAAAGATTCTGGTATCCTGCTAAAGGTTTAAACCAATCATTGAATTGAACACCGTTTGATTGAGCCCATTGTAAAAATTTGAAGTGTCCTTCTGTAATTCCTTTTTTCTCCACAGGATACTCAAAAGGACCTGCAATGTCAATTGCAAAAGGCAGGTTTTTGCTGGTAACATAATAACGACCTATGGCTGGATTGCTATTATCCTGTTGTGTACCCAGCAATAAAGTATTAGCAAGGTCTGTTGGCTTTTGATTAATCAGGTGTACTTCATTTCCCCTGGTTTTATTGGTAAATATAAAAGAATTATAAGGCGGCAACCCCATGGTGCTTGCACTTACCGGTTGTGTAAGTTTAATTACCAGGTTAAGCGTTTTGGGTTGCACAAATGGTAACCCAACAGTTGTGTTAACGCCGATTCCTAAACCAGGCCATGGCAACTGTGTAAAGGCATCATCAAATAAAATAATGGTAGCTTTTGTTTGACCAGCTTCTGTGCCATTGCCATTCTTTACAATCATCGAACCACGTACATCGGTTCCGGTAATACTTTCAACAATATTAGTATTGATAGGTAGTTGAATTCCAAAACCACTACGATAACTGGCACCGATAGCTTTTGTGGTGATGGTAGCATTTATTTGCACCACCTCGTTTTTAGCATTGGTAATAGGATTAAAATTGTAATCGATTACCATATCATTAAAATCATAATCTCCTTTAGATGGCCACAAATCTTCATAAGCCAATGTACCTACTGTATTTTGAGTTGGATAGTAATTATTAAATGCCTTGGTAGCATCTGTTGGATAATCATCAAAATTATCGGTAACACCATCATTGTCTGTATCTACCTTTGTATAAGCCGGACGGGCAATATTAGTAATGTTGATTGCTGTGATAGGGTCGGCAGTAACATAAAAAATTGCATCGTTAAAATCATTGTCGCATCCACTGCTTTCACGATTAAGGTCTTCAAACGAAAGCAACAATTTATCACGGTTAACATCATTCAGCAGTAAGCAATGCTTTTTTAGCGTGGGATTTGTTTCTGGGTTAAGTGTTGCGTCAGAATAAAAAATCCCTAACCCGTTAGTAACAGAACTGCCATTATAGCCATTTGCGATTATAGCCCAGCCAATGGCCATACCAGGTTTAAATGTTCCAATCTTAACTTTGTTGCCACTCACTAATCCACCACCGCTGTTTACAAATGAAGTATTAGGAAATACTGTAAAAAGTGTGTCGATACTTGCTGAAGTTAAAGGCGGATTATTAGGATCGTATTTATAATAGCAAAGTGTATTTTTATAACCGGCTCCTTCATGTACAAAAGTTACCCAAACATTGGCTGGCTGCTGAAATAGGAGATTGGCCTGGTTGGTTTGGGTTAGGTATTGTGGATGGTTAGTGGGTACGGGTTTAAATTCCGGTAGCGCATTATTAATATCCGTAAGGAATGAGGCATCCACTACATCATTGGGTGTACTAAGATAACCGGGCACCCCAAGTGCATTAAAAGCGCCTGTTGACTTGATAACCGGATTTACGCCTAATAAACCACTCGGCTTATTGCCCTGGAAAACTTCTCTTTTAAATGCAACAGGTCTGCTTCCTCCAAAAATACAGTCAAGCGTATTGCCGGTTATTTTACGCTTTTGCCATTGAACAAACCCAATAGCACTTGTTTCCAAAACCAAAGAATCTGCATAGGATGGAAGCTTAACAGCGCCTTGATAAATACCATCGCTGCCAGTAAAACAACTCATAATAAGTCTGCCGCCGTTTTCCGGAAAATCAGCATAGATATTTATCCTGATACCAGGTACCACTATATCCGCATTATCCAAAGTGGTTATCTTAACATTTACACTATAGTTAGTTTTAAAAGTGAAAGAAGGATCTACCAGCAGGTTATCCATTGATGTAGCTTCTACCGGTACAGGTGTAGGTTCGGAAATATCTTTTTTTATACAACTTTGCACCAGGAAAATTGGGATTAATAATAGCCAGTATTTACTTTTCATTGTGTTAAATTCTATTTGTGGTGAAACGTGATTTTTTAAAGTGATTTTATGAGAGATTTATGTGTTATAAACGTTTAAACGCTTTTTATATTTATAGATGGTTTGATAAATTTGAGTAGTAATTACTTGATAAAACTGTAGTCATCCGGCTACAAAAAAAATCGTGAGGGTTCATTAACAGTTGGTTGATAGATGCAATTAGATATTATTCTAAAAAGACAGCAACGTAAATGGGTACGGTGTACTAATATAACAAGATAATATACAGACTACTATAGTAATAACTGTTGATGATAATGGCATCAACCTATTAAAGGATTTTTGAAGAATCTATTTGAGTGTTTTGTATAGAAAGATAAAAATCCAACCACTAATTTGAGGCATTTTAAGGGAAAACTATTTAATAAATAAGTTAAGAATTGTGCTGTTTTTTTCCGGATCAGTTATTTCCAGGTAATAAATGCCATTGGGTATTTTTTTTACCAGATAAATACTTCTTACAGCATTAGTACCATCGCTTGTTACACTGCTATTCATAATTTTTTCGCTGTTAGTATTGTACAGATTAATCATATATTTTCCTTTAATCTGACCATGCATTTGCAACATTATTACATCGCCCGATATCGGGTTTGGATAGACTGAAAAAGTTTTCTTACCATTCCTGACAATTTTCAGAATGGTACTATATTTAAATGATCCATCAATATCAATCATTTTTAGCCTGTAAAAATTTAGTCCTGCAATTGGGTAATTATCCACCAGGTAATAGAAATGGTTAGTGGGAGTATTGTGGGCAGCAACCGTACCGATCTTAGTAAAATTTCTACCATCAGCAGATCTTTCCAATTCAAAATTTGCAAAAGAAAATTCATTCATTGTTGTCCAGTTAAGGTTTACAATGTCATTTAACATAGCTGCTTTAAAATCTATCAGCGTTACGGATAAAACCGGAAGAACCGGGCCAAATCCAAAAGTAAATGGAGAGAAAGAAGTTAATATAAGGCTACTCACCCCTGTCATTCCGTTACCGGTATTACCTGGTATGGTGGTTCCGGACACAGCATCCCATTTACCAGTGTTAAGATGTGCCACAAAAATATTATCAGAAATTGTTGGAGTACCATTGCTCCAGGTATTATTTCCCGTATAGTAGAGGGTTACCGAGGCATTAGGCCCACTTGTTTTGCTGATATCCCAATATTCATTAGTAGCGATACCCGTTACACCAGGTGAATACGTACCAACCGGTGCTGTTTGTAGAAAAAATTCTGCTCCATAAATTCCGTCAGCTGTTGTAACAGGGGCAACCGATATGGGATGATATAAATTGTTTTTACCTATCGGAAAAATATATGCTGATGCTGTATTCGTATTTCTCGAAAGTGGTCCCTCAACAAATGAAATATTACTTCCCCCGGTGAAGTTGGCAAAAGATGTTAAAGTAAGGTTGTTTACTGCAGTAGTTTTAATAAAACCATCTGCCAGGTTTAATGAGCCATTTACCATCAAAGGAGTCATCAAAGTTGCTACTTGTGCTGTACTGTTGATTGTTAAATTATTGACCAGGTTGCTTGTACCAGGTGTTGTTTGATCAAAGGATAAAGCAGGGCTTATTGTTCCACCACCTATAATGAGGTTACTGCTGCTGCTACCGTTTAGTCCACCACTTACGGTATTGGTTATTGCGCCATTAAGACTAAGTGTATTACTATTGATTGCTAATTTTCCTGATGCAAAATTTAAATTCCCTGAAACAGCAATGCTTCCAGCCAATGATACACCGGTGCTGTTATTAATAATTATATTTTGTACCGTATTACCGGCAAAAGTATTTGCAACTATGGCCTGCGGTGCCAGTCCGATATATTGAATAGTTCCGGCTGTGGCAGTGCAGGTGCCCTTATTATTGATTGTGCCTGCAATTTGTAAGGTGCCTGTAATGGTAAGAGAAGTTGCTGCTTCCAATGAAATACTGTTTGCCGGTGAAGTACCACTGATGACCGGATAGTTTGGTTTACCGGCTGAAATTAATACTATAGCTGGACTATTAATTGTAGGCACCATGCCGGTTGACCAGTTACCAAAACTACTCCAATCTGTAGAAACCGCACCAGTCCAATACGTACTGGCTATATTGTAATACAGTAACTGGTTACCATTTAATAGGGTAATATCAACAGTTCCCAAAGCAGTTGAAAAAACAATCACCTCCGAGATAGAACCATTATAATAAACATTGGTAGGGGTATAAAACCCGATATTTAATAAGCCCACATTGTTTAAATGAGATGGAATTCCACTTGTTAAGATACCTAATGAAATACCATTTTTATAAAACTGACTGGAAGCGATAGAATTTTTTACAGATGTGTGTACTTCCAGTGTTGTACTGGGGGTAGCATTAAAATTCTGGTCATTGCCATATTGTGCAACGGTAAATTGTGATGAATTTCTATACCCGTAATGGGAAATTGTATTTGCCGGTCCATAGCCACCAGTGGTACTAATGGGCAATTGAAGACTGGGAATAATAGTTGCTTCAGCCGTTACTTTATTAAAAGTATACAATGTATTATTCAAATAGGTAGCTACTGTGGATGTTTGCAGAAAAGAAGTTAATGAAGTGGCAAACTCCACAGATGTTCTTTCATTCACCATATAAAGGGTTCCGGCATTAACGATCCTTGCCCGATTATTAGTTTTTAATTGTATCGCATCTCTTCCATTACCACTTTGATCGTACCAGGTATTTAGATACACAGAGGTGGATGCATAAAATGTGCTGAAGCTAATTGTGCCTGGTGTTGATTTAAATGCTGAACCGGAAACTGCCGCACCCGCTTTAGTAGTTAATGTAAGCGATGTTGAATTGCCAATGGAAGCAACGATACCCAACGTGGTGTTATTACTGATGAGCAGATCTCCGGGAGTTAAACTGGTAAAGTTTGTTCCGGTGCCTGTGATAGTTGCGATTGTGCTTTTGAAATTTATGGCAGATGCAGCAACTGCATCAATACCATTCAAAGTGAGTGTTGTTGCATCTGCAATAGTAGTTACAACACCCAGGTAAGTATTTGCTGTATTATATAACTTATCTCCTATTGCTAATTCAGCGGTAAAATTGGTTCCTGTACCTGTAACAGTAGCATTGGTTGTTTTAAAGTTCATTGGTATAGTAATCAAAACAGTAGCGTAATTCGTAAGCAACAGTGTGGTATTATTTGTTACAGACAACACTACACCTAAAAACAAATTATTGGCAGCATTAAATAAACGATCGCCAGTAACAATCTCTGTTGTAAAACTTGTGCCTGTGCCAGTAACTGTCAAGGAATTGCTGGATGTGGTAATTGTTCCGGTTTTGATTGCCTTAATGGTCACAGTGCCTGTTTTGCCGGCATCGGAGCTAATTGTACCGGTTTGAGAAGTACCCAATGTTGAACTTACTGTTACACCCGAAGTAAAAGTAGCTAAGCTTGTGGCACTAAGCCCGCCAGTGCCGTCAAAAACAATAGTTGCCCCTGCATTATCGGATGCCCTTGTTACTGCAATTGCAGGCCCGTTATAATTGCTGCTTAATTTTCGCAGACTATAAGCCACCTGGGAGGGTGTAGCGGCAGTAAGCCCCGCACTATCTAATATGTTTTGAGAAAATAACGGTTGAAAAAAAAAGCTTGAAAAAATTAATAAAGCTAAAAAGAGTCTCATTATTAAGAAATTTATTTAACAGGAAGGATTGATACAATAAGCCAAACGAAATAAAGAAGAGTAAATTTTATGCAAATAGTTAAATATGAAATTCTCCAACAAACAACTATATTTTTTGTAAAGGAAACATTAAAAAAAGGAAAAAAAATAGAAGAAAGTAACGTTCCTGTGTAGTATTTATTCGATGAGCCTTTTTAGATTTAGTCTATGATGACTAAATTCAAAAATAAAAAGTTTCCTAGAAAACGCTCAATTACCCCAAACAAAAAAACACTTAAAAAAAATCGAAGGGATAGAGTTCTTGAGTCGGGATGGCCAATAAAAATCTTCCTGAAAATTTTGACAGATTGAAAATCCCTCAAATAACCAAAACAAAAAACCCCTTCGAATAAAATCGAAGGGATAGACTTCTTAAGTCGCGATGGCCAATAAAAATCTTCCTGAAAATTTCGATAGATTGAAAATCTCTCAAATTCCATCAACAAAAAAACCCCTTCGAAAAAAATCGAAGGGGTAGGGTTCTTGCGTCGGGATGCACACGCCTCAAACGTGACGACCTTCCCGCCTTAAAGCGGGACGCTATAATCCGGTATCGATAGCATTATCGGCAAGGTAACGGCTAATACCTCTTTTCTTAATCTTTGCTTCCAGCTGCATAGCTGCAGATTTATCGGCACATGTTATTATATGCAACAGCGTCCATGGAGCACCGCTTTTAGTACTTAAACTTTCTTTATTGTTATGACGCTTCAACCTGTCTGATACATCATTTGAAATACCAACATAAAATTGCTGGCGCTTTTCACTGTACAAAAAGTATACATAACAAGACATCATGAGTAAATTTAAAAAATCTCCCAAATTCCACCAACAAAAAACCCCTTCGAAAAAAATCGAAGGGGTAGGGTTCTTGCGTCGGGATGGCAGGATTCGAACCTGCGACCTTCCCGCCTTAAAGCGGGAGGCTA
>Ga0163148_10002347_pt1 | contig 22790 bp, 13 predicted proteins | sample OliLakLV19MP7P2_FD_148606 | JGI IMG/M metagenome (GOLD analysis project Ga0163148, IMG submission 148606) | Freshwater microbial mat bacterial communities from Lake Vanda, McMurdo Dry Valleys, Antarctica- Oligotrophic Lake LV.19.MP7.P2 | ecosystem: Environmental > Aquatic > Freshwater > Lake >...
GAGGCCTTGGAACACCGCGAGCGGCAGCCAGGGCTTGCGGAGTCGGTAGTCGACCCGAAAGGACTGCGACGAGAAGCGCGAGCCGCAGGCGAGGCAGCGAAAGCGACGGACCGTGCGCTGGTCGCAGACGCGCATGTAAGAACCGGCGCACTGGTACGTGAACGGCTCTCCGCTGCGCGTCGCGCAGAGCGCGCGCGGGCAGTAGCGGGGCAGAAAGGCAGAATCGACCCGGTGCGGACGAGGCACCGGGAGCGTGCTGAACGGCAGTTCCATGCGATTGACTCCTGAGCGAGGCCCACGCCTCGACACTCGGGAGACGCCCGGGCCGGCCCGCGGTCGCGCGGAAAAACCAAGAAAACGGACAGCCAGCTGGGTCAGTTTTCGATTGCCGCTCGCACGAAGGTGGCGCTGGGCGTGAGTGATGACCAGCGCGCCGTCCTTCCGAACCAAGCCTGTCGCGGCGGCGATCCTGATGCTCGCCTCCGCGGCATTCCTGCCCGTCCAGTCCACGCGCCGCAGCGTTTGACGAGGTTCAGTCCTCGCCTTGGGCCTTCGTGAAGCCCTGGACCCCGTCGAACTCCTGGAGCTTCTCAACGTGCATCCACGTGAAGCGGGTCGAGACGCGCGTCAGGAGATCCTGGATCGAGCGGTCGTCCACGTTTCCGGCCGCGTCGCGGACGATGAAGCGGCAGCGCCATTGGTCGACGCAGTCCGGCATGGCACCGGTGCTCGTGTAGACCTTGGTCCCGCGGTTCGAGACCATCTTCAGCCGCAGCGGCGAGCCTTCGACCAGCCCCTCGAGAGACCGTCCGACCTCTTCGGGCGACGCTGCGGACTCGACGAAGACATCCGCGCCGATCGTGCGGCGAGACTTCACGCGCACGAAGTCACGGTCCGCGCGCAGGTTGGGCAGTACGAGCGCCTTGCGGTCGCGGACCACGCCAGGACGCGGTCTGCGACTCAGCCTCGCGATGACGGCGTCCGCGAAGGCGACCGTGCCCACGCTGCCTTGCGGACGGACGTCTCGCGTGTGGATGCCGTCCTCGAGGGCCGCGAGGACCGCGCTCTCGATGCGGTCGCCCGCCGCGGCCTCGTCGAGGTGGCGCAACATCATGACCGCCGACAAGAGGACCGCAGTCGGATTGGCGGTGTCCTGGCCGGCGTACTTGGGCGCGCTGCCGTGGACGGCCTCGAAGATCGCCACTTCGTTCCCGATGTTCGCGCCTGGCGCGAACCCCAAGCCTCCGGTGAGGCCCGACGTCAGGTCTGAAAGGATGTCGCCGTTCATGTTGCTCGTGACGATGACCTCGAACTGCTCGGGGGTTCGCGTGAGCTGGTGCGCGCAGTTGTCCACGATGATGTGATGCGCCTGGATGTCGGGGTACTCCGTGGCGACGTCCTCGAAAGTGCGCTTCATGAGGCCCTCTGTGAGCTTCATGATGTTGGCCTTCGTGGCGCAGTGGACGGAGCGCCGACCCTCCGACCGGGCGACCTCGAAGGCGAGCCTCACGATCTTCTCGCAACCCTTCCTGGACATGATCTTCAGGCACTGCGCGACGCCCGGCGTCTGCATGTGCTCGATGCCGGCGTAGAGGTCCTCGACGTTCTCGCGGACCACGATCAGATCGATCCCGCGGCCCGAGTAGGGGGTGGGCACGCCGGGCAGCTCGCGAACGGGCCGCAGGTTTCCGTAGGTTTCGAAGAGCTTGCGCAGCGTCACGTTCGCGCTCTTCTCACCGAACCCGACCGGCGTCTCGAGCGGTCCCTTGAGCGCGACGCGGGTCGATTGGATCGACTCGATCGTCTCCAGCGGGACGCCGGAGGGCATGCCCCGCTTGAAGACGGCTGCGCCGGCCTCCTGCACCTCCCAGGCGATGCGAACGCCCGTCGCATCCACGATCCTTCGCGTGGCTTGGACGACCTCCGGGCCGATGCCGTCGCCGAGGATCAAGGTCACGCGCTTGGAACCCGAGGCGTCCGTGCGGTACTTCATCAGAACAAAGCTCCTTTCGTGGGGTCGCGCTCCACCCCGGGAATGATAGATGACACAAAAGACAGGTATTGTTTAGCCTAGGATGCGCCAGATGGCAAGCGCCATGAAGACCAGGAAGAGCTCTCGGCGGGTCACGCGTAGCCAGGGAGGCGGATCCGAACCCGGGAAGGCGCCCTGGACCTTCCTCACGAATCACGCTCACGTCCTCCTGTGCGTGGCTCGCGACCCCGAGTCCCGCGTCCGCGACGCTGCCCTCCGCGTCGGGATCACGGAACGGGCCGTGATTCGCATCGTGCGCGATCTGGAGGAGGCGGGTTACCTGCGGATCACGCGCGAGGGCAGGCGCAATCGGTACGAAGTGCGTGCAGAGCTGCCCCTGCGCCACCCGATCGAGGCCCATCGGAGCGTTTCTTCCCTGGTGGCACTGATCGAGGACCGGCAGTCCCGTCGATAGGCTCCCGGCTTCGTGGCGCGCATCGATTCCGCTGTCGTCCTGGCCCCGCGCTTCGGTGGCGCGCGGAACATCAACCTGCATTTTCATGTGCTGGTGATCGACGGCGCCTACTCGAGCCACTCCACGATCCCCCTGGCGCCCCCGACATCCCACGCAGCCGCGTCGCTGATCGACCAAACGTACGGAGTCAGGTCCCTTCGGCGGCGAGGTCGTCGATCGAACGCTCGCCGTCGCGCGCGAGCGCGGAGCAGGTCTCGGCGGCCAACGCGCACGCGGACGCGTGCATGCGCCAAGGACGCGCGCCGGAATCCGCCGCGCTGTACCGCGCTGTACCGCGCGGTGCCGCGCTGTAACGCGCTGTAACGCGCCGCAACGCGCCGTAACGCGCTGTAACGCGCCGTAACGCGCCGTAACGCGCTGTAACGCGCTGTAACGCGCTATACCGCGCGGGGCTCGCGCGGCTCGACGGCGCGCCGCGTTTTCGGCAACTTCAGGCTGGCCGCTCGGCAGGCCTTCCCGAACCGCCGCGGCTCGCGCCCGCACGAGCGGCTCGTGAGTTCGAGTTCGCGGAGTAGCAACCTGGATCGGGGATCGTGCGGCCTGAGCAGGCTCGGGCAGGCGGAGCTGTGCTGTCACCCACACGAGCCGACGGCGAAACGACCCGTCGAGCCTCCGCAATGAGCGTTTTCAGCCAAGCAATCGACAGGACGGGGCAGGACGGCGCGTTGCGCGCGCCGTGAGACGCCCACCACGGCTCCCGCGGGACACCGGGATGGGACGGGTGCTGAATGGTCATGCGCTTGGATGTCCTATCCGCCCAGAACTCTCGGCCCTGGAACAGCCCCACTGTCGTCAAGCTCAATCCCGTCGAGGTCGACGGCGTGCGGGCGACAGCATGAGACCTCACGAGGCGACAACTACCTTGATTCTCACCGCGAGTGAATAAGTCGGTCGAGTCCGCGGTCACGAATTGGCCGTTTCCGCCGGGATCTCGACCGCGAAGTGTGTTGCGGGACCGAGTAGTTCATTTGCGGACACTAAAGGCCCAAGATTCCTTGATGATGGCGCTATTCACGATCATCAACACCGCGGCCGGGATCGAGAGCAGGAAGCCGTCCCGGTTCCACAATCTCATCCCGAGAGCAAGCAGCATCAACAGGTAAAGCCCTCCCGACGACACCCACTTGATGACCGGCCACTTGAATCCCACGAGAAGGCCCGCGCCCCCAGCACTTCCAGCCACCCGGTCATCCGGCGGAATGGTTCGAGCCCGAAACGCCCGAAACTCTCGAAGTCGCGCCGCATGGACTCCGAGGCGAGACAGGCCGCTCCATAGGCGAGGAAAGCCAGGCTGGACGCGACGGTGAAAACGGCCAGCAGCGACAACTTGGGCTGTTGGCATCCGCCCCATCCGGCATCATCGGCCGTGGTCAGCAGTTCGAGGAGCCGATGCCATCCGCTCAGCTCGCTCGTCGCCTCTCTTTCCTGCCCGCCGCAGTTCGACCGTCGATATCACGACGAAGGCGATGCACAGGCCGGACACGAAGCATCCGACCAGAAAGATAGTGAGGAGCGACATCTAGGCCTTCCGTCCGGCCTTGACGAACGACCCGAAGGCCAAGATCGAAGGCACCCAGATACCTACGAACACTCCCGCGTCCTTCTCCCCGCCGAACCAAAGATAGATCGAAAACAGGAAGGAACAGAAAGCGGCCAGAAGAATGAAGTAGTCGCTTGGCTTGAACATGCTTGTCGGGAATCGGCTGAAGAATGGGTTGAGTTGGCGGAGGGATGTCGCAACTTGGGTGAGATAATTCGTCCCAGCGCCTGACCGCAGCCTAACTGTGTCCGCAGCGTAGCCTCGGAGTCCAGGTTTGTAGATCGCGGGGCTCTCGTTGCAGCCCCACGACGCGAGGTAGGCATCGCCCGAGCCGGCTGCAACGCCAGCCCCTCGATCGCGCCGTTCCGCTTCGGCGACGGGACGGGTACCGCCTGCCCGTGCGCGAACCTGGGTGCCCAAGGCCGCGGGTGCGCCAACTCGATCGTGCCCGCGGGCGCGCAGCTCCGCCCTGCTCGTGCTGTCGTGGGAAGGCGAAGGCGGCGCGGTTTCACGCGGCGCGCTCGTCGCCGAGGCGCTGCGCCGTGGCGCGTGAGCTGCGTCGGCCGGGTATCGAAGGTCATGCGCTTGGAAGTCCTATCCCCCTCGTGCAAACCGACGTGCGCACGAGCGGCGCTCCACGCACAGGTAACGGCTCCGGCTCGCGCGCGTCGCGGTCGCGCCCGCGGGAATCCGGGGCGACGCGCGCTGGGGGTGTAACGCGCCGGCCGTTTCCCGGATGAGTGGATACGGGATGGACTTGCCTTCCCCTGCGCCGAGCCGACCCCGCACCGAATCCAACGCGCCATGGAACTCCACTCGCGACTGATCGCAGGCCTCGCCTGCTTCGCACTCGCTACGACCGTCACATCCGCGTCGGAAGACCCGGCAACCCGGCGTGATGTCCCCCCGCCGCCGGCGATCGACCGCGCGGAGCACCTCGCGCGCGCGCTCGGCGCGCTCGGCGCCAAGGACCCCGCCGCGGTCGAGCGCGGCTTCCGCGCGGCCGACCCCGCGCGGCTCTTCCACGACGTGGATCGGCACGGCGCGCTGTGGGTGCGAGGGTCGACCTACAAGGCCAGCTTCGACGCCCGGGGCGCGACGTACATCCCGTTCCTCGGGAGCCAGGCGCCGCGCAACTTCCCGCTGAAAATGTCGCTGGCCTCGGCGCAGGCTGGCGGCGCTCCGCTCGAGCTGCTGCCCGCGCGCGGAGCGGCGCGCGAGGACGAGCGCGTCGTGATCGACCGCGGCCCGATCGCCGAGGTCTACGAGCTGGGTCTCGAGTCGGTCGAGCAAACGTTCGTCGTGGCGCAGCGCCCGGTGGCGGGCGATCTGCGGCTTCGCATTGCGATCGACACGGAGCTCGCGGCGGCCGAGGCCGCGGACGGCTTCACGTTCTCGAACGAGTACGGCGGCGTGCGCTACGGCTCGGCCTCGATCCGCGCGGCCGACGGCGCGCTGACGGCGGTGCCCACGCGGCTCGTCGAGGGCGGCATCGAGATCGTCGTGCCTGCCGAGCGTTTGGCGGTGGCGAGCTTTCCGCTCGTCGTCGACCCGGTCATCTCGACGTTTGCGGCGGGTGTCTTCTCGCCGTTCGACGACCTCTACCCCGACGTCGCCTACGACGCGACCAGCGACCACTACCTGATCGTGATGCAGGACGCCTTCAGTGCCGGCGACTACGACGTGTACGCGCGCATCGTCGATGCGACGGGCGCCTACGTCGACAGCCAGTACGTCGACCAGACGGCCGAGGTCTGGTACCTCCCCAAGTGCGCGAACAACGATTTCTTTGGCCGTTTCCTGGTCGTGGCGACGACCGGGAACATCGCCAGCTCGACGAATCGACGCGTCGAGGCGCGCTGGAGCTTGGCCTCGGCGCTGTCCTGGAGCGCCGTGATCGACGTCAGCGGCGGCCAGACCGACTACAACCTCTACCCCGACGTCGGAGGCGACCGCGACTCGGGCTTGACCTTCCTCGTCGCGTGGCAGCGTACGGTCGGCGGGCTCGAGCAGATCGCGTTCCGCCGCGTGAGCATCAACGGCGTCCTGCAGGGCGCGAACCCGACCGTGTTGCACTCCGCCAGCGACGTCAAGGACGCCGCAGTCTCGAACAGCAGCTCGGGCGGCGTGTGGAACGTCGCCTGGGACCGCTGCCCCTCGAGTTCCTTCGACTGCGACGTGTGGGCCGCACGCGTCGACACGTCCGGCAACGTCGACAACGCGCCGTTCACCGTCTCGAACGTGGCGCAGGTCAACTACGCGCCGTCCGTCTCGACCTCGCTCCCGAACGGTCAGTACATGATCGCGTGGCGCAAGGAGATCGCTGGCAACGACGACATCGAGTGCGCGGTCCTCTCCGGCGGTTCCGTGCAGCATCGCGCGAACCTGACGGCGCTGCAGGCCGTCCAGCAGGACGAACGGCAGGTCGGCGCCGACGTCGACGCGACCGACGACATGTTCGTGGTCGGCTGGGCCGAGTCCTACGAGGGCTCGAGCACCGACTACGACCCGTACGTCGCCTCGTTCGTGGTCCTGAGCGGCACGATCGCTCTCGCCGAGGGACACCAGGATCTGGCCTTCACGTCGCGTCGCGAGGACCAGGTGGCGCTCTTCAGCGAGTACTCGGGCGGCACGTCGACGGGGCGCGTCGTGTGCGTGTGGCGCGACGACAGCGGCAGCACCGCGCTGAACGACATCCGCGGTGCGTTCTACGACACGCCCCTCGCGGGCGCGAAGACGCCGCTGTGCTTCGGCGACGGCAGCGGCACAGCCTGTCCGTGCGGCAACTCGGGCGGCGCGGGCCGCGGCTGCGCCAGCTCGATCTTCGCCAGCGGCGCGCGCCTTTCGGCGACGGGCAACGCGCGCGTGACTGCCGACACGCTCGTCCTCTCCGGAACCGGTCTGCCGAACGCGGCCTGCCTGTTCTTCCAGGGCACGTCGGTCTCGAACGGCAGCCTGGGTTCGGCGTTCGGCGACGGTTTGCGCTGCGCGACGGGGACGATCGCGCGCCTCGGGACGAAGACGGCCAGCGGAAACGCGGCGGCGTATCCGCAGGCGGGAGATCAGGACGTGTCGGTGCGCGGCGCGGTGCCGGCTTCCGGCGCGGTGCGCTATTATCAGCTCTGGTACCGCAATGCGGCGGCCTTCTGCACTGCCAGCACGTTCAACCTTTCGAACGGCTTGCGCGTAACTTGGCTGCCCTGAGCGCCGCGGAGTAACTCACGCGTGCGCGCACGATGCGCGCGCGAATGGGACCGCGCGGTTCGTCTTCGCATCTCGCACTCGCGGCGTCGCTTCCAGGGCGCGTCGCCCGTGGATCCTCCTGACTGCCGACGACGTGCGCCGGCTCGCCCCCGCGGGCGGGCCGATCGTCGTGGACGCGGAGACGCTGGCGACGCCGCACGCGCTCGCCGCCGCGGAAGAACTCGGCGTGCGCATCGTGACCGGGACCGGCGGGAACTACGCCGAGCCCGCGCCCGACCGCGGTCACGATGCGGAGCGCGCGCGGCGCTCGCTGCCCAATCTGCCCGAGCCCACTGACGACGATCCGGCGACGAGCGTCGTGATCACCGCGGTGGGCAAGAATCGTCCGGGCGTGGTGGCCGAGATCACGGGTGCGCTCGCGCAGGCCGGCGGCAGCGTGCACGACATCTCGCAGAAGATGATCCAGGGCGACTTCCACATGGTGCTGACGGTGGAGCTGCCGCCCGGATCGAAGTTCGGCGAGCTGAAGCGCTGCATGAAGTGCCTCGGCGGCCAGGACGACTACATCGTGCGCGTGGTGCACGAGCGCGTGTTCCGGTTCATGCACCGGATCTGATCGCCGAACTCGGCGAGCGACTCGCGAGCCCCACACGCCCGCTTGCCAAGTCCGCAGCTCACGGCACCGACGAACTCGCGCTGCGTCGCGCGCCCGTGGCCGCATGCGCGAGCGCGAACGAGTGATCAAACGACGAGCGCGAGCGCGACGGCGCCGAGCACGAGCCACAACACGGTGCCGAGTGTCAGGTGGCGCGGGCTCAGTTGCTTCAGCGTGTCGCGGTCGAGCGAGAGACCGATCGCGAAGAGCGCGAGTGTGAGGCCGCGTCGGCCGATGGCTGCGACGACGTGACCGGTCGGCGCGAGTGCGGGCACACATGTGACGAGGGCGGCGGCTGCGACGAAGGCCAGCACGAAGAACGGCGGTTTGCCGAAGCGGCGCGGCTCGCCGCTCACGCGCTTCGGCGCTACGAAGAGTGCGAGCGCGAGGCAGACCGGCACGATCCAGAGCGAGCGCGCGAGTTTGGTGACGGTCGCGATCTCGAGTGCTTCGGCGCCGTGCGACGCGGCCGCACCGACGACGGAGCTCGTGTCGTGGATCGCGAGCGCGCACCACGCGCCGAACGCGGCGGGCGAGAGATGCAGCGCGTCGCCGAGCACGGGGAAGAGCACGAGTGCGAGTGCGTTCAGCAGGAACACGACGCCGATCGCGATGCCGATCGACGCGGGCCGTGCGCGCAGGACGGGCGCCGCGGCGGCGATCGCGCTGCCGCCGCAGATGGCGGTGCCGACCGTGATGAGCAGCGCGGTGTCGCGCTCGATACGCAGCACACGCGCGAGCACGAGACCCACGCCGCCGGCGACTGCGAGTGTGACGAGCGCGGTTCCGAGGCCGTCGAGTCCGACGCGCACGACGACGAAGAGGTCGAGGCCCGCGCCGAGTGCGACGACGGACGCTTTGAGCAGGTGGTTGCCCGCGTGCTGGCTCCAGGCCGGCGACTTGAACGCGATCGCGAACACCGCGCCGCCCGCCAGCGCGAAGAAGCCGGGCACGTTCGTGACGACCACGGCCAACGCACACAACACGAGCACGACCACCTCGAACCCGAAGCGGCTCGCGGTCGGCTCAGCGGGCGCGAGCGGAATGCGCGGCGCGCCGACGGCCGGTTCACGCGCTGCGCCGTGATCGACAGCGAGGTGCGGTGCGATGGTCGTGGTCACGCAGGAAATCATCGCCCGCTGCCATCCATCGGAACAGACACATGTCCCTATCGACCATCAGCCGAGCTGATGGCATGATCGCGACATGCGCCAACCCCTCGACACCGAACTGCTCGCCACATTCCTCGCCGTCGTCCAAGAAGGGTGCATCTCGGCGGCGGCGCGTGTGCTGCACTTGTCGCAGCCGGCGGTGACGGCGCGGGTGCGACGGCTCGAGGAATCGGTCGGTGCGCCGCTGCTCGTGCGCTCGGTGCGGGGCGTCGAACCGACGGCGGCGGGGGTGAAGCTCGCCGAACGGGCGCGCGAGGTGCGGCGGTTGCTCGAAGAAGCGCTCGACGAGGTGGGTGACGAGGAGCACGCGCTCGGCGACCTCCTGCTCGCCGCCAGCACGACGATCGCGGCACACGTGCTGCCATCCGTACTGGCGCGCTTCCGCGCGCGGCATCCCGACGTGCCGATCGAGCTCGAGATCGGCAACACGAAGGATGTCGTCGAGGCGGTGCGCTCGGGTGCGAAACCTCTCGGCCTGGTCGAAGGCACCGCGCGCGCGCTCGGTGTGCGGCTCGTGCCGTGGCTCGACGACGAACTCGTGCCGGTCGTCGGTGTCGACGCGCCGTTCGTGGTGCGGCGCGACGCCGACTTGTTGAACGTGCCGATTCTGTGGCGCGAGTCGGGCTCGGGCACACGCGCGGTCGTGGCCGAAGCCTTGAAGTCGGCCGGATTGCGGCGGCGGCCGGATCGGCTCGATCCGGTGCTCGGCACGAGCAGCGCGATCGCGAACGCAGCCGCGGCCGGATTGGGGGTCGCGTTCCTCTCGCGTTGGGCACTCGCACCGCTGCTTGCGGCCGGTCGACTGCGCACGATCCCGGGTCTCGCGCTCTCGATCCGCCGGACGTTCCAGTGGGCGTTGCCGGCCGGCGCGCTGACGGGTTCGGCGGCGCGCTTCCATCGCATGGCCACGCAGAGTCCGCCCGTGCAGACGTGAGCGACGCGCGCCCCTTCGAGAAGTTCGGCACGACGTGATGGAGCCGCGCGGCGGTTCTCGTCTTCCAAGGCGAGGACCGCTCGTGAAGCTCCCCGTCACCCGCTCGACGTTCGCCGCGCTGCTCGCGCTGACCACACTCGTGTTCGCCGCGTGCCGCTGGCGTGCAACGGGCGTGCGTAGGGCGTGCGGAGGCGTGCGGAGACGTGCGAAGACGTGCGGAGGCGCGCGGAGGCGCGCGCGAGTGCGCCGACGCTGCTCGTCGAGACCGGCCTGTTCGTGCGAGCGGCAATCGAAAACTGACCCATCCGACGATCGAAAGTTGACCCACCCGAGGCCGACCTTCTCCCTGGTGTGACCCGCATGTCGGTCGGGAGTGATCTCCGACACTCGGGGGTTTCAGGGGGCATCGCCCCCTGATGATCTGCTCGTCTTCGCCGTGGCGAGGACGAGTCCGCGACCGACCGCTTTCGCGACCTCGCGACGACGCGCGCTGTGCTGCGCGCGGCGAACGTGCACCGCTCTTCCGTGCGTTCGAACGCGACGCACTCGTCGGCACCGTCGGACTCGTCTGCGAAGCAGCGCTCGAGGCCGCAGACCGCGCGACCGTCTGGGGCATGTACGTCGTGCCGCCGCAGCGCGGACGCAGCACTGGCGCGGCGTCGCGAGGTCGCGAAGGCTTGGGAGGCCGCGGCTCGAGAAACGCCTGGAGAGCGGCGATCAGCGCCCGCGCTCTCGGCCGGGTGAATTGTATTGCGACGTCGACGGCTTCTCGCTGCAGGCCAAAGTTCGCATCGCGGCCGACGATCGTGAGGGACCGGAGCGGGTGTGTCGGTATGTCACTCGCCCACCGGATCCAAGCTCGAGCGGCTCTCGCTCGCCCCCGATGGCAAGGTGATCTACGCCCTGCGCCGACGCTGGCGCGACGGCACCTCAGCGATCGTGTTCGAGCCGCTTGACCTGGCCGCATTGCGGCGGACTGCGCGAGCTGATTGCGTTCCTCACCGATGGCTTGGTCGTGCGCAAGATTCATGGCAGGCCTCGGACTTCCGACCGAACCGCCGCGGCTCGCGCCCGCACCTGCGGCTCGTGAGTTCGAGTTCGCGGAGTAGCAACCCGGATCGTGGATCGTGCGGCCTGAGCGGGCACGGGCAGGCGGAGCTATGCTGTCACCCACACGAGCCGACGGCGAAACGACCCGTCGAGCCTCCGCAATGAGCATTTTCAGCCAAGCAATAGATAGGACGGGACAGGACGGCGCATTGCGCGCGCCGCGCGCCGCCCACCACGGCCCCCGCGGGTCCCCGGGATGGGCCGGGTGCTGAATGGTCATGCGCTTGGATGTCCCATCAGCATCGCGCGGCGTCTCGTCGAGCGGCGTGGGATCCAGCACGCGATAGTGATGGCAGACTCCCGAAATTCGCGCAAACACAAAGTTTTGGATCTGATGTCAGGAACCCGCGAACCAATGAAACCGGACACTACTGACAATCCATGAGCGACAAAACCCCGCAGCCAAGCCCTAGTGACCAGCGCTTCCTCGATGCTCGCCTATCCTCCACGCCCGGCGGCCGATGGACCTCGTCGTTGCCACGAAAGACACTGATCGGCTTCATTGTCGCGCTGCTTACCGTCGTGGCCATGTCGGCCGCCACCTATCGCGTCCTGCAGACTCGATCGGCGGGCGTACAAAAGGTGATGCAATCGCTCGAGCTGACGCGCTCGCTCGAGGAGGCGAACTCCACGCTCAAGGACGCCGAGACAGGTCATCGCGGGTATCTTCTGCTGGGCGCCGAGCCTTATCTCGAGCCGTACACTGCCGCGCTCGACGAGTTGCCGCGCAACATCGCGGATATTCGACGCTTGGCGGCAGACAGCCCCGCGCAACTGCAGCGGCTCGATGCCGTCGAACGCCTCGCCGCCGAAAGGATGGCAATTATCAAGGAGGGCGTCGAACTGAAGCGCGCTGGTCAATCTGAAGCCGCGCTCGAGCTGGTTCGTTCTGGCCAAGGAATGAGGATGATGACCCGTCTGCGTACGTTGATCGTCGAGATGCAGGTCGCCGAGCGCGCGGCACTCGATGTCAACACGCAGGAATGGGAGCGGGCCGCCGCCTTCTCGACGTTCGTCACCTCGGCGGGAGCAGCGCTCTTGTTCTTCCTCATCGCCGCCGCCGCAGTCGTGTCCTCGAGGGATTTTCGCGAGATGCAAACGCAGGCGTGGCTCCGTTCGGGGCAGAACGAGCTCAGTGTCCGGCTGCAGGGTGCGCAGGAACTCGATCAGCTTGGCGAAAAGATCGTCAGTTTTATCGCTCGCTATCTCAATGCCCAGGTGGGGGCCATGTACTTCGCCGAGGAGGAAGGCCAACTCCGGCTCGTGGGCGCTTATGCGATTCCAGCGCGAACGTCAGACGGGCTCGACCTGGATCGTTCCGTGGGTGGTCTGACGCGACAAGCCCTGCAGGAGAAGTCTGTTTTGAAGGTCAACGATGTGCCGCAGGATTACTTTCCTGTCACCTCCGGCCTCGGCAGTAGCAGGCCCCGGCACCTCGTGATAGCGCCGACCAGTGCCGATGGTGTTGCCAATGCGGTTCTGGAATTGGGCTTCTTTCGTCCCGTCGCGGCGCATGATTTGGAGTTGCTGCGCCTTATCGCAGAGCCCATCGGCGTTGCCCTGAGAACTGCGCAGTACCGCAACAAACTCGCGCTCCTGCTCAAGGAGACGCAGCGACAGGCAGAGGAGCTCCAGGCTCAGCAAGAGGAGTTGCGCGTTTCCAACGAAGAACTCGAGGAACAGAGCCGTACGCTGAAGGAGAGTGCTGTGCACCTCGAGGCGCAGCAGGCGGAGCTCGAGCAGACCAACGCTCAGCTCGAGACGCAGGCCGAACTGTTGCAGTCGCAGAAGGGCGACCTCGAGCGCGCACAGCGCGAGCTCACGGTGCACTCGGACGAGCTCGTGCGCGCGAACCAGGTGAAGTCGGAGTTCCTGGCCAACATGAGCCACGAGCTGCGCACGCCGCTCAACAGCGCGCTCATCCTCTCGAAGGTGCTCGCGGACAATGCGAACGGCAACCTCACCGAGGAGCAGGTGCAGTTCGCGGAGACGATCTACGGCGCGAACACGGATCTGCTCACGCTCATCAACGACATCCTCGACCTCTCGAAGATCGAGGCCGGCAAGGTCGAGGTGCACATGGAGCTGCTCTCGCTGCGCTCGATGATCGAGCAGTTGCGGCGCACGTTCGATCCGCTCGCGGCGCAGAAGGGATTGCACCTCGAGACCTCGCTCCTTGACGAGAACGACGACGTTATCGTGAGTGACGGCCAGCGCCTGCAGCAAGTGCTGAAGAACCTCGTGTCGAACGCCGTGAAGTTCACCGAAAGCGGGACTGTGCGCCTCGCGGTCGATGCGCTGAAGTCGTCCGACGGAGTGCCGCTCGTGCGCTTTTGCGTCATCGACAGCGGCGTCGGCATCGCTCCCGAGCACCAGAATGTCATCTTCGAGGCATTCCGCCAGGCCGACGGCAGCACGCACAGGAAATACGGCGGCACCGGGCTCGGCTTGTCGATCTCGCGGGAGCTCGCGCGCCTGCTCGGCGGCGACGTCACGTTGCAGAGCGAGCCCGGACTGGGCAGCACCTTCACGCTGACTGTGCCCCGCTTGCTCGGGGAGCCCGGCACCACCGCGACGCCCCTCCCGGCTGCAGCGCCTGTCGCCCACGCACCGTCGTCTCACGCGTCTTCGTTTGCACAAGCGCCCGCGCGCACGATGGCCGTGGCCGAGACTAGCCCGGTGGCGAAGCTCGTAGACGATGATCGCGACCTGATTGTGCAAGGCGACCGCGTGATCCTCGTCGTCGAGGACGACGCCGCCTTCGCCGGCATCCTTGTAGGACTCGGGCGCGAGCGCGGCTTCAAGGTCGTTGTCGTGCCTACCGCCGATGACGGCATCGCCGCGACGCGCACGCACAACCCGGTGGGCATCCTCCTCGACGTGAAACTGCCCGACCACTCGGGCCTCACAGTGCTCGAGCGCTTGAAGCGGAACCCGGTCACGCGCCACGTGCCGGTGCACATGATGTCGGTGGAGGATCACGCCCAGCAGGCGCTCGAACTCGGCGCGATGGGTTATACGCTCAAGCCCGTCAAGCGCGAGGAACTGTTGCGCGCGCTAGAACACATGGAGCAAAAGCTCGCGCAGAAGATTGGACGCGTGCTCGTAGTCGAGGACGACGAGCGGCAGCGGCTGGCCATCGAGGCACTGCTAGTCGGCGACGACGTGAGTATCACCGCCGTCGCGACGGCGACCGCCGCACTCGATGCCCTGCATACCTCGACGTTCGATTGCATGGTCGTGGATCTCACCCTGCCCGATCTCAGCGGCTACCAGCTCCTCGAGCGCATGGCCGACGACGAGCGTTACTCGCACCCGCCCGTCATCGTCTATACGGGGCGTTCCCTCAATCGCGACGAGGAACAACGGCTGAGCCAGTATTCGCGCTCGATCATCATCAAGGGCGCTCGCTCGCCCGAGCGGCTGCTCGACGAGGTCACCCTGTTCCTGCACCACGTGGAGGCGAAACTGCCCGCAGACAGGCAGCGCATGCTGCGCGAGGCCCGCAACCGCGATGCCGCATTCGAGGGTCGGCGCATTCTTTTGGCCGAGGACGATGTGCGCAACGTGTTCGCCCTCTCCCGCGTGCTCGAGCCGCTCGGTGCCAAAATGGAGATTGCGCGCAACGGCAAAGAGGCGCTCGCCGCCCTCGATAAGCTTGGCAGCGCGGATCAACGCGAAGACGGCATCGACATCGTCCTGATGGACATCATGATGCCCGAGATGGACGGCATCGCAGCGATGCGGGCCATCCGCGCGCGGCCAGAGTGGCACAATCTGCCCATCATCGCGCTCACCGCCAAGGCGATGAAAGACGACCAGCAAAAGTGCTTTGAGGCTGGCGCGTCCGATTACATGGCCAAGCCCATCGACGTCGAGAAGCTACTGTCACTGCTGCGCGTTTGGATGTTCAAGCGTTGAACTCGAGCGACGGCAAGAACGGGGACGCCACGTTCGACATCGAGCTCAGGCTGCTGCTCGAGGCCATCTTTCAGAGGTATCACTACGACTTTCGCGACTACGCGATGTCGTCGCTGCGGCGGCGGCTGCGGCAGGCGATGGAGCGCTTCGGAGCCTCCTCGCTTTCAGTGCTGCAGGCTCGTGTGCTGCACGATGCGCACGCGCTGCCCATCCTCCTCGACTACCTCACCATACAGGTGAGCGAAATGTTCCGCGACTCCACACACTTTTTGGCCTTGCGCCGCGACGTGTTGCCGATCCTCGCGACCTATCCGTCGCTGAAGATCTGGATCGCTGGATGCAGCACCGGCGAGGAGGTTTACTCGATGGCCATCCTCCTTGAGGAAGAAGGGCTCCTCGATCGCGCGATTATTTACGCCACCGACGTGAACGAAGAAGCGCTGCACAAGGCCGAAGCAGGCGTCTACACGCTCGACCGCGTGGCGGGATTCTCGGAGAGCTATACTAAGGCTGGCGGCAAAGGCTCGCTGTCGGACTGGTACACGGCTGCTTACAACGGTGTCGTCTTCGATCGCCGCTTGCGCAGGAACGTCGTTTTTTCCGATCACTCGCTCTCAACCGATGGAGACTTCACGGAGACGCACCTCGTGATGTGCAGGAATGTTCTTATCTACTTTGACCGCGAGCTGCAAGACCGCGCGATCGCACTGTTCGAGCAATCGCTCATGCCGCGCGGTTTCCTGGCACTCGGCTCCAAGGAGAATCTGCGCGTATCGTCGCACGCCGCCGCCTTTGAGACCTTCAACACGCACGAGCGCATTTACCGGAAGCGATGAATGAATGTGCCTATGAACAAAGCGCCGCTTGTGTGGTTGTTCCCTTCCCCTCGTAAAGGGGGAGGCGTCTAGTGGAATTCAATGACTTGCTGAGACTGGTTCATAGACAGATAAATGGATAGTATCCGAGCGATGAACCACGCACCGTCTGCACCGGGTCAGCTCTCGACGCTCGCGCCCGTCGATGCGATCGTGCTCGGCGCGTCCGCCGGCGGTGTGGATGCGCTGCTCGCGATTGTCTCTGCGTTGCCTTCCTCGTTCATGCTGCCCGTGGTCGCCGTCGTGCACATCCCACGCTACAAGCCGAGTCTGCTCGTCCAGGTGCTCGGCGCGCGCGCACAGATCGCTGTGCGTGAAGCCGAGGACAAAGACGTGCTCCTGCCGGGCCTCGTGATCGCGCCGCCGGACTACCACGTGCTGCTCGACGTCGACAGCGGCGGCCTACACCTCGCGGGAGCGCAGGACGTGCATCTTGCGTTGTCCAATGATGAGCTGGTCAGTTATTGCCGCCCCTCCATCGACGTGCTGTTTCAGTCCGCCGCCGATGTGTTCGGGCCCCGCGTCGCCGGCGTCGTCCTCACCGGCGCGAACGACGACGGCGCCCTCGGGTTGCAGGCGATCAAGGCGAATGGCGGGTTGTGCGCGGTGCAGTCGCCCGACGAAGCATCGGCGCGCAGGATGCCAGATGCCGCCATCGCACGCGCCCAGCCGCAACTCGTGGCGCCGCTAAATGGCATCATCCAATGGATCATCGCTCTCGACGCATATCGCGCGGGCGATACGGAAGGAACGGTATTCCTTGAACGATAACGTCACACTCCTCCTCGTCGACGATCTCGAAGAGAATCTGGTCGCCATGGCGGCATTGTTGCGCGGCCCGGGGCTGAACTTACTGATGGCCCGCACAGGCTCCGAGGCGCTCGAGTTCCTGCTCGTGAACGAAGTCGCTTTAGCGCTCGTGGATGTGCAGATGCCCGACATGGACGGCTTCGAGCTCGCGGAGCTGATGCGCGGGAGCGAGCGCACCAAGCACGTGCCGATCGTGTTCGTGACCGCCGGAGCCCATGATCGGAAGCGGCTGTTTCAGGGCTACGAATCCGGCGCTGTCGACTTCCTCTACAAGCCCATCGAGCCGCATATCTTGACGAACAAGGTCGCCGTGTTCGTGGATTTGTTTCGGCAGAAACGGGCGCTTTCGCGCGAGTCCGTCCTCCGGAGAGCGATTTTTAACAGCGCCAATTTTTCGAGTATCGCTACCGACGCGGAGGGCGTCATCCAGATGTTCAACGTTGGTGCCGAACGCATGCTGGGCTACAAGGCGGCGGACGTGGTGGACAAGATCACGCCCGCCGATATTTCCGATCCGCAGGAAGTGATCGAACGCGCGCAAGCACTCAGCACCGAACTAGGAACGCCGATTGAACCGGGCTTCGAGGCCTTGGTGTTCAAGGCCTCGCGCGGCATCGAGGACATCTACGAGTTGACCTATATCCGCAAAGATGGCAGCCGGTTCCCGGCCGTGGTGTCCGTCACGGCGTTGCGCGACGTGCAGGACATCATCATCGGCTATCTGTTGATCGGCACCGACAACACCGCGCGCAAGCAGGTTGAAGAGGAGAGGCTGAAACTCGATCAGCGCCTGCGTGACCAGCAGTTCTACACGCGTTCTCTCATCGAATCCAATATCGACGCGATTATGGCCACCGATCCGCAAGGCATCATCACCGACGTCAACAAACAGATGGAAGCGCTCACCGGTTGTACGCGCGACGAGCTGATAGGCGCACCGTTCAAGAACTTCTTCACCGATCCGGAACGGGCTGAGGCGGGCATCAAGCAGGTGCTGGTTGAAGGCAAGATCACCAACTACGAGCTCACCGCACGCAGTAGAAATGGCAAAGAGACCGTGGTGTCTTACAATGCGGCCATCTTCTACGATCGGAATAGGCGGCTGCGGGGGGTATTCGCGGCGGCCCGTGAAGTCACGTAGCCCGGAATGGGTAGGAAGTGACGATTCGTTGTGTGGGTCCTTCCGGAATCTCCGTGAGCTCCCCAGCGAGAGCGACGGCGTGAAGTATCGATGCGCGCCTGAGGCCTGCCAGTCGCGGTCGACTGACGATACAACCGACGGCCAGGAGGTCGTCGTTGCAGGTCACGCAACTCTTCGAAATGATATTGGGATTGCAGGCGCCGTGGGACATCAGCCGCGTGGCCCTGGAGACGAGCGGCAAGCGCGTTGACCTCTGGGTCGAGCACGCGACTCGACTTCCTGGCCCGACTCGCGGCGCTCGCTCCTCGACCGCGAGCGCACTTGCTGATGTATCACGGCGTGCTGGCACCGGCAGCCAAGTGGCGCGAGCTCATCGTGCCGCGGCCTCCGGGTTCGCCGAGCTGTCCGCTGGGCGGCTCGCACGGCGAACAGCCTCCGCAACAGAGCTCTGAGTCCCCTCCCGCGGCCAACGCTCGCCAACCCAAGCGCCGTACGCGCTCGACGGGGCCTGAGCTCATGCTGCGCGCACTTTCGATCGACGTATTGACCTGCCCGCATTGTGGCGGACTGCGAGAGCTGATTGCGTTTCTCACTGATGGTCTGGTTGTGCGCAAGATCCATGGCAAGCCTCAGACTTCCGGCAGAACCGCCGCGGCTCGCGCCCGCTCGAGGGCCGCCTGAGTTCGAGTGCGCGGAGTAGCCACCCGGATCGTGGATGGTGCGGGCTCAGCGGGCTCGGGCAGGCGGAGCTCGGCTGTCACCCACACGAGTCGACGGCGAAACGAGCCGTCGAGTCTCCGCAATGAGCGTTTTCAGCCAAGCAATAGACAGGACGGGACGGGACGGCGCAGGACGGCGAACTGGGCGCGCCGCGAGACGCCCACCACGGCTCCCGCGGGACCCCGGGATGTGCCGGGTGCTGAATGGTCATGCGCTTGGATGTCCTATCCGCGCGAGTGGCGACGACTTCTCCCGGTGTCAGGATCGTTGTCGGCTTCCGAGCGAGGGGCCCGTTGAGTTCAGATACAAGGCCGCCCCATGAGTGACGAGCCCGTGTCGCAACCCGGCATCATCCTCTACCAGACGCAAGACGGCCGAACGCGCATCCAATGCCGGTTCGAAGATGAGACGCTCTGGCTGACCCAGGTCCTGATGTCGAAACTGTTCCAGACCACCGTTGCGAACATCAACATCCACCTGAAAGCTATCTACGCGGAGGGCGAACTGCAGTCGGAAGCAACTATCAAGTCCCCCTTGATAGTTCGAAAGGAAGGGGCGCGGCAGTTCTCGCGGCCAGTCCTGCACTACAGCCTGCCCCTGGTCCTAGCCGTCGGCTTCCGGGTCCACAGCCGCCGGCACGCAGTTCCGGCAGTGGGCGACGGCGCGCTTGCACGAGTACTTGGTGAAGGGATTCACCATGGACGACGAGCGGCTCGAGAATCCGCCGGGGCCGGGGCCGGTGGACTACTTCGACGAGCTGCTCGAGCGCATCCGCGACATCCACTCGTCCGAGCGACGCTTCTATCAGAAGCGTGCTCGACATCTACGCGACGAGCATCGATTACGCGGTGGACGCAGACCTGACGACGAAGTTCTTCGCCACCGTTCAGAACAAGATGCACTGGGCCGCACACGTACACACGGCGGCCGAGGTCATCCATCAGCGGGTGAATTCGACAAGCCGCTGATGGGACTGCAGACCACGCGACCGGGCGGCATCGTGCGCAAGGACGACGTGGCGATCGCGAAGAACTACCTCACTGAGCCCGGGCTGCAGGTGTTGAATCGCATCGTCAATCTCTACATGAAATGCGCGGAACTCCAAGCGCTGGAGCGGAACCCGATGACGATGCGCTACTGGATCAAGAAGCTCGATGAGTTCTTGAAGGTGTCGGGGCGAAAGCTGCTAGATCATGCGAGGACGACCGCGGCCGAGGCAGCCAAGGCCAAAGCGGAACTGGAATACAACCGCTACCGCGCGTTCTTGGACACGCAACCGAGAGCGATCGACGTCGCGTTCGAGAAGACCGCGAAGGAGTTGAAGAAGCTGCCGAGCCCGAAGAAGCCCAAGCGTGGAAAGTCATGAGGCGTGGTCAGACGCTCGCGACGACCGAACTCTCCGCGATCTCTCCGCGCATCGTCGCGGCCATTGCGGTGCACAGGGGTTCCTTCGATGCACCGCGCGCCGCGGCCCCGAGTGCGTGCATGCTCTCCCCCGAGAGGCCGACGGGAACCCAGAGGATTCCGATCGATCGACGCTCCGTCCGAGCTCGTGCGCGACGTGCAGCGCTGCCGTCCGTACCGCGACCGCCGCGTTCAATCGCGTCACGTCGCCTCTCTCCGTCCGCAACCAGAGCCGGCTCGGCCTGCACGGACCAGCGCGACATGGACCGGAGTACCAGGATCGATGACGCTCGCGAGGCACGCTAGTCTCTGACGCTCCATGGTCCGCCTACGCGCCGTCGTCGTGCCCCATACGCACTGGGACCGCGCGTGGTACCTCACCTTCCAGCAGTACCGGGTCCACCTCGTCGAGTTCGTCGACGGGCTGCTCGAGTTGCTCGAGCAGGACCCGACGTTCCGCTCCTTCACGCTCGATGGCCAGATGGCGCTGGTCGAGGACTACCTGGCGATCCGGCCCGAGGCGCGCGCCCGGATCCGCGCGCTCGTGGCGGCCGGTCGACTCGAACTGGGCCCATGGTTCGTCCTGCCCGATGCGTTCCTGCCCAGCGGGGAGGCGCTGATCCGCAACCTGCGCCTGGGGCTCCGGCTCGCGCGCGCTCTGGGCGCGGAGCCGCGTGACGGGTACATGCCCGACTCGTTCGGACACATCGCGCAGATGCCGATGATCCTGCGCGGCTTCGGGCTGCGCTCGTTCCTGTTCATGCGCGGGCTCTCGCGCGAACAGTGGGAGCGTCTGGGTTGCGAGTTCCGCTGGCGCGCCAGCGATGGCAGCGAGGTGACGACCATCTACCTGCGCGACGGCTACCTCGATGCGAGCGCTCTGGGGTTGCCCGAGGCGTTCGGCGACTTCGAGGGGCTCGAGCCGCGCGTCGAACTGGCCGTCGAGCGCGTGACCGCGTCGCTCGCGTCGCGCGCGGGTCGCCTGCCGTCGGGCGGCGCGATCCTCCTGAACGGATGCGACCACATGCCGTTTCAGCCAGAGTTGCCGACCTTGCTCGCGGATGTGCGCGCGGCGCTGCCCGAGATCGAGTTCGTGCACGGCGGCATCGGCACGTACCTCGACCACGTCGAAGGATCCGGCGCGGCGCTCCCGGTGCACACGGGCGAGCTGCTCGGGAACGAGCACAATCCGATCCTCTCCAGCGTCTGGTCCGCGCGCGTCTACCTCAAGCTGGCGAACCACAGGGCGCAGTGGCTCCTCGAGCGCGTCGCGGAGCCGCTCGCGGTCGCCGCGGGTCGTCGCGGCGAAGCGCTGATGGCGCTCGTCGACGAGGCCTGGCGGCTCCTGATCCTCAATCACGCGCACGACGACATCTGCGGGTGCAGCATCGACGCCGTGCACCTCGACGACGTGGCGCGCTTTCGCGAGGTCGAGGAGATCGCCGCCAGTGTGGCCGCGGAAAGCGTGCGCGAGCTCGCGCGGAGACTCGATCTGCGACGCGACGGTTCGAGAACGTGGTTGTGCGCTCTGCGCACGGCCTCGGTGGACACGCCCGAGATCGTGGAAGCCGAGGTCTTCGTCCCGCGCGTCGAGGGCGTCGTCGCGCCGAGCGCGGTCGAGGTGTTCGACGCATTCGGCCGGCGGATCGCGGTCCAGATGATCGCTGTCGAACGCGACGCGTTCCGCGCGCGACATTTGGATGCGGGGTTGGGGACCCGGCTGCGCTTCGCGTTCTTGCTGCAGCAACCGGCGCACTCGATCGCCTGGCTCCGCGTCGAACCGCGCGAGGACGCGGCCGGATCCGACGTAGCCGAACTCGATGTAGCCGAACTCGACGTGGTGGAACCCGACGTAGCCGAACCCGACGGGGCCAAACTCGACGTAGCCGAACCCGACGGGGCCAAACTCGACGTAGCCAGACTCGACGGTGCCAGACTCGACGGTGCCAAACCCGCTCGCGCGAGCAGCTCGACGATCGAGAACGCGGAATGGCGCGTCTCCATCGATGCCCAGGGCCGCGTCGATCTCGAGCACGAGCCCACGCGGACCCTCCTCCGCGATGCCGTCGCCTTCGAGAGCACGGCCGACCTGGGCGACGAGTACACGTACGGGCCGGTTCCCGAAGAGGCCCCGCTGCTCACGCGCGAACTCGAAGCCACCGAGATCGGGCCGACCACCCGCGGTGCAGTGTTCTCGGAGCTGTGCGCCGCCTGGACGATCCGAAGTCCGCGGATGATCGCCGCGAACGAGGCCGGGGTGAGTGTCTCGATGCGGATCCGCCTCGCGCGGGACGGCGGGCCGCCCGCAGTGCGCGTCCGCGTACGCAACGAGGCGCGCGACCATCGGCTGCGACTGCTCCTCGCGACGGACGGTCGTGCCACGCGGTCGCTGGCCGGCGGGGCCTTTGAGATCAGGGAACGTCCGATCGTCCACCCGGAAACGCCGGAGAGCGCGCCCGAACGCTACGCGGCGTTCCCGGGCGAGTTCGAGTACCCGACCCAGTTCAGCCGCGACTTCGTCGCCGTCCCGGGAGAGCGGGCCACCCTCGTGGTCGTGCACCGCGGCCTGCACGAGTACGAGCTGATCGAGGGCGAGCGCACGCAGCTCGCGATCACGCTCTTGCGTTGCGTCGGCAAGCTCTCACGCGGCGACACGCGCTGGCGTCGGGTCCAGGCCGGGCCGAGCGTCGACACGCCGGATGCGCAGTGCCTCGGGACGCACGTGTTCGAAATGCAGCTCGGCCTCGAGGCTCCGTCTGTCCCAACGTCCGCCCCACAGTTCGCCCCGCCGTCCGCC
>Ga0163148_10002355_pt1 | contig 22755 bp, 2 predicted proteins | sample OliLakLV19MP7P2_FD_148606 | JGI IMG/M metagenome (GOLD analysis project Ga0163148, IMG submission 148606) | Freshwater microbial mat bacterial communities from Lake Vanda, McMurdo Dry Valleys, Antarctica- Oligotrophic Lake LV.19.MP7.P2 | ecosystem: Environmental > Aquatic > Freshwater > Lake >...
AGGGTGCTATCTTCATTGATGTTTCCGGCAATGGGTGCCGTGACTACAGGCGGATCGTTCTCAGGTGCAATCGTGATTACAGATTCGGCGATCGCACTCACTCCCCCATCACCATCATTGATTGTGAGGGCGATCGTGCGCTGTTCACTTGGTGTGTCAGAGCTATTGCGATAGGTCAAGTTCTCAATTAAGGCTTTAACGGCCGCAACTGTTGCCTGACTGTTGAAGTTGATCTGAAGATCTAACCCGCCTACTCCTGTTTTGTTGCTGTCAATTGAACCAATCACCGTGCCTTCAAACAAAACCGTAGCTCCAGTCAGCCCAATTTGACCCGTTGCTCCCCCCTGATTCTGAATGGATAGGTGATCTTCTAGACCTCCGCCTGAACTATAGGTGATTTTCAGATAGCCCGTATCAAAATTAGGCGAATCAACATCGGCGAAACTAACGCTGCTATCAATGACCGCAGCCTGATTATTTGCCTCTGTTGCCCCAAATTCGATCAATCCTGCTAACCCCAAAAGGGTAGGCGCATCATTAACGTTGGTGAAATTAATCTGAGCATTTCCGCCTAGCGTAATGTTTGTTCCATCCTTGACCCGAATCTCATAGGAGGGAGCCGCTTCACCGCCGTCATGGATGAATTCAACCTTACCATCAGAAATATTTTGCTGCGTGAAAGATGTCTTCTGCAGACCATTTATCAAGAAGTAACCTTGTCGGACGTTAACAGCTTCAAAAATCAGCTCAGCATTGTTATTGTCTACATCGGTCGCACTCAGATTGCTGCTGCTCAATTGCACCCGCTGACCTTCTTCAAGGGCGAGAGAATTGTTTCCTTTAACTGAAGGATCATTAAAAGGCACAACATTAATGAGCGTTGAAATAGGGGTGCTAGTGCCACCGTCACCATCATTAATCGTAATGGCAATTGTCCGACTGGTAGAGGGGGTATCAGAGGTATTTTGGTAGGTCAAATTTTCGATTAATGCTTTAACCGACTCAACTGTTGCGCTAAGGTTTAAAGCAATTTCTAAGCTGCTGCCAAATTGTCCATCTGAATTAATCGTGCCAATTTGGATACCGCCGTAGGTGACAATGTTGCCACTTACACCAATGAGTCCGGCTGTGGTGCCCTGATTGCGAATCGAAACTTGATCTTCAGGAAGACTGCCTGTAGTGTAAACAACGCGCAGAAACCCACCATCAAAGTTAGTAGAATCAACGTCATTGAAGCTAACACTACTGTCGATGATTTGAGCACCTGCATTTAGCACTTGCTCACCAAAGGAGCGCGTCTGTATCAAACCGCCGAGGCTAGGAGCGTCGTTAATAGCCGCAACACCGATGGTGACAGAATCAGTTTTACTGCCAACTAAACCACTCCCTGTATTGCCTTCATCATTAGTGTTAATTGTTAGGATATCTGTGCCATTGGCATTAAGATTGCCTCGGTAAATCAATCCATTTAACGCGGCATTGATCACAGGAACAGTTCCCCGGAATGTCATGGTCGCATCGCTCTGCCCATCTCCATTTAAGAAGGTGAGATTACTCAGATCGCTATTAAGTGTGATCGTTCCTTTGCTAACAGAGAGTGTCAATCGAATGGCATTAGACGCTTGAACTGCGTCTGCATCGTTGACTGCAATCGCGTTCCCATTGGCACCGCTAAAGATCAAATTAGCATCTTCGTTGACATTCTGAATCGTGCCAGGAAATGTATTAACTGGAACATCATTGACTGCATTAACGGTGATAGCGGTCGTGTCTACGTCAGTCAAGATATTGCCATTGCCTGTGTTACCCAAATCGCTCGTGGTTACAGTCAGCGTATCTAAACCATTAAAATCTAAATCTCCGCGATAGATTAGACCATTCAGAGCAGCATTAATACTTGCAATCGTTCCAACTATGCGAACAGCGCGATCGCTCGTTCCTGTACCAATGGGAAATTGCAATCCAGTTTTATTACTGAGCGTTAGCGTACCGCGATCAACAGAGAGAGTGACCTGAGCATTGCCTGCACCTTCATTCACATCTACATCGTTAATGGCGATCGCATTGGCTCCACTAAAGACCAGGTTGGCATCTTCGTCAATTGCTTGTGCGCCTGGAATTGTGTTAATCGGTGCGTCATTCGCCTTTTCAACCGTGATATTAACAGTTTTACTGTCAGTTATCTTACCATTAGCGCCAGTGTTACCTAGATCGTCTACATCAACCCTAACGGCAGCGACACCGTTAAAATTGAGGGCTGGCGTAAATACCATGTTGTTGAAAGCAGTGTTCAAACTGGCAACGGTACTCCGAATCGTCATCGTGGCCGCATTAGAACCACTGCCGCTAATGAAACTGATTCCAGCCGTACTGCCCAAGGTTAAAGTGCCGTTTGTGGCGGTTAAGCTCACTTCAATCCAGTTTCCACTCGCATCCACATCGGCAATTGAGATGAGTTGATTGCCAAAAACTAGTGGACTATCTTCACTAATCGTTTGCCCTCCAGGCACTGTAATGACGGGTGCATCGTTCTCGGCGGTAAGGGCGATCGGTAAAGCAACGGCGGCGCTAGTGCCGCCATCCCCGTCGGTTATTACAATAGATAGGGTTCGATTAGCAGATGGAATATTGGAAGTGTTCTGATAGGTGACATTTTCAATAACTGATTCGATTGCTGCCGGAGTAGCACTTCCGTTAAAAGTAACGACTAAGTTCTTTCCATCAATTCCGTTAGAAGTCTGATTGACGCTACCAATAGTTACGCCATTGTATTGCACAATTGAGCTGTTGTACCCCACTAATCCAGTACTGCGAATTGAGAGTTGGTTCTCAATTCCACCACCGCTGTTATAGCTGATGATGAGTTGTCCCCCGTTGAAATCTGGAGAATCGGGATCGCTTAAACTAACGTCACTGTCTAGTAAAACAGGCACAGCATTAATACTGTTCTCTGATAGATTAAGAGAACTAACAAATCCAGTTAAGACTGGAGCATCATTGACCCGTGTGAACGTGACAGACGCTGCGAGCGATTGAGTCGGTGGGTCAAGATATTGATCGTTAACGGTGATATTAAAAGAAGGTGAATTTTCACTGCCATCATGGATGAATCGAACTCGTTGATTGTTAATATCATCCTGGGTGAACGTGACGGTTGAGGATGAAATAACTGTCCCATTCACTTTGAAGGAGCCATACTGAATATTGCTAATACTATAAGTAACATTAGCAGCAGTACTATCAAAGTCTGGCGCATTAAAGTTCTGCGGCGTGAGAACGATTTCTTGCCCTTCTTGAATCGCTAACGTATTCGTAATCAGACGAGGATCAGTCAGAAAACGAATTGATTGTACTCCACTCAAACTGGGTGTATTGACAGAATACTGAATTCCGTCAGGACCGCTCAAGCCAATCGTTGCAGCTGCTCCATTATCATAAGAAGTATTGCCGAGCGATACATCAGAATAGACAAAATCAATTTCATTACTTCCTTCAAACAGAATTACCTGAAACGTAGCCCCATCCCCTACATCTCCGTCGGCGACCTTGTTCCACTCAATCACAAAGCTCCGGTTACCGCTACCACCAGAGCCAAAAGATTGAAAGTAGACATTCCCATTTAGACCGAGAATTAAATCAGTCCAATAGGGAAAAATGGCAGGAACTTTCTGCTGTGTTTGGGGATTAACAACGGGTAAGAAAGCATTGTTTGGTGAAACGCTGCCGCCGGTTGTACCAAGAATAATCCCGCCATTAATACCTACTGTCAGATCAGTAACAACAGTTCCGTAGAAATTGAAGTTGAAAGGAAGCGTTAGTCCTACCTCACCGTCATCATTCTCATTAAATTTAGGCTGCCCAGCTGGAGCATTTTGCTCTGTCGCACGGTAAACTCGTGTTCCTGTAGTAGCAATACTTGAAAAGGTAGTAGGGCTATTAACAACATATCGGTAGAAACCATCCCCATCCGCATAAGAAGGTAAAACCCCGCAGTAAGCCTCTAAACCATCTGCTGCAAATGCTAAATCTGCATCTGTTGAACCCATCCGAACTGCTAAATCCCAGTTTCCACCAAGACTGGAGTGCCCCACAAAAGCGTTAGATGCACGAACAGTAGCACCTGTTAACTGATGGAGTTTTTCAACAAACTCAATCCCTGCATCTCCAGCTGCAACATTACAACCATAAAGTACCAAGGATGGAGCGATCGCCATTGAAAAACTAGAAAACCATTGCTTTAAATTCTCTGAGTAACGCTCCAAAGTACTGAGACTAAACTCAACTCCTCCAAGGGAAAGATGACCAGGAGCACCATGCGCTAAAATATGAACACTTTCAACATCCGGGTGCTGAGCTAATGCCTGAGTGATTTGCAAAATTCCATCCATTTCTGAGGATAGAAGGAACACTTTAGCGTTAGGCTTTACGCATGATAGCAAGTATTGATAGTACTCAACTTGACTATCAATGAAAACAAGCACTTGTCCATGAGTTACGTGATGTAGATGATGCAGTGAAGTCATACTAGCCTCTTAATGGTTAAAGAAGAAATTACTGTAGAGTTGAAAATAAGTTTCACAACTTGAGAGTGTTAGTGAAACAGTAATTTTACGTAATCTTGTCCAAACAATACTCCGAACAGTTTCTCTGAACTGATTCAAAAGTAAAAGTGCCTGTTCGCTATAAAGCTCTCTCAATGGCTGAGTTCTTTACATAATGATTCCCAAATAAGAACACTTGATAGCAGGATAGGGCGAATTGTTCTAATCTTGATAATTGAGACTTCAAGTTAGTTTTTAAAATAGTTGCAGGTAATTGCCAAGTAATACAGCAACCCTTAAGCCCCATAGATTTAAGCCAAAATTACAATTTCTCATCTCACCTTAAGCAGTTACTTCCCTCCGTATATTTATTTAGTTTTTTATGAAGAAGCAATAGACATGGGAGCAGCTACGTAGAATACCTGAAATCTTACGAAAGGATATAAGGTTTGTTTCTCCTTTAGGATTTTTGGGAAGTATTGAATCATGCCAAGCATCGAAAACTAACCTTCTTGAAAGTTTCAGATACCTGAAAAGATTATTTTTATGACAGATTTTAATTCCCTTCCATTTATATCCATTGGTGAGCAGGTAGTCTCATTAGGTCAAGCACTCCAATACCTACAACAATCCAGCAAGCTCGGTCCCTTCATTACCGAAATTGTGGGTCAACACATGCTACGAGAAGAACTGACATCTCGCACTGGCTTAGATGCCAGTATTGCAGAACTAGAGTCTCAATCCCAAAGCTTTCGAGAGAAGCAAAATCTAACTGACCCTGAAAATTTCCAGCAATGGTTGTCAGAACATAGTTTGACCTATTCAGGATTTCACAATCTGATCATTGATGGGATCAAGCTAGAAAAACTCAAAACTCAGATTGCCCAGCAACCCACATCAGAATATTTTGAGCAAAACCATGAAACGCTTGACCAGTTTAAGCTAACTTTCATTATTGCGAAAGACAAAGAGGTCACCACTAAGTTTCGTCAGCGAATTGATCAGGAACAGTCTAGCTTTGATGAAATTGCTTCAGAATGTCTCAATGAGTCGTTCCTGAAGCATTCTGATCAGCTTGGCATCAAGCAAAGCACACTTCGTCGTGGACAAATTCCAGAAGAGCTTCAAGTCATTCTTAAGAGTAGTTCAGTTGAGCAGCTCATTGGTCCAATTGAGATTGCCGAACATTGGTGGCTTGTCAAAGTTGAGGATGTCCAAGCAGCGCACCTGGAAGGAGAACTGAAACAACAAATTGAGGCTGAGTTCTTTAAGAAGTGGTTAGTAGAAAAAATGCAAGAGTCTTCAGTCAAGCTTGTCACTAGCGCTTAAATTGTTCAGTATTATCTAACAAACAGCGTCCCCTAGCCCTTGTTTTCTCGCCATAGTAGATGGTGCAAGGCTTAGGAGTTTTTAGTCTCTATCCGTTCCAATACATTTACTCAACACTACAGAATTGATATTGACAGTAGCAGCACATTTTTGTTTCCGAAAACTCAGTAATCTTACCCAGTAAAGATACGGAACCAGGAAAAAGTTTAGTATAAAAAAGTACTAAAATTTTTCCTAGCTTGACTATACTTGGTTTGACTATAACTTTGGTTACTTGGTCTATTTGTGACAAATAGGGCAGCTTCTGTTCAAGATTCAGTGCTTCAGAGGTTCGCATTGAATCACATCAGGTTTTTATTTTGTAGTTGCAGGTTGGATGGGTGCCAATCTGTTTCTTGGTTTGCTAAACCTCAATATTTAAGCAGTGGAGTAAGGTTACAATGAGTACAGAGAGCGCACATCTTCCCCTTGCTTTTCAGGGACTACAATCCCAGGTGGACTTGCAACCAGCTCCATCTTGTATTCTAGGGTTATCTTCCACAAAACCCATTCCTTCAACACTGGTGTCTCTGGAAACTTCAACCTTCCCGGAGTTATCTTTCTCCATTGCGAAAATATTCAGTTTTGATGGTAGTAAGCAATCTACAGCACCACTTCAATTTTCGCCTAACGATCGATCTGATCGTTTTCTCCTTAATCAAAATGCTGATGAACCTGTAGTTGGACAGTTCCAACAGAGTGATTCATTAACTAACTTTAGAGGGGCAGCAATCGCGCTATCTAATTCTTCAGGCAAAGAAGTTATCTTTGTTGATCAGGGCGTAGATAATTATCAGCAAATTATTTCAAGTATCAATCCTGCGGCAGATATTGTTGTTATAGATAGCGATCGCGATGGCATTCAGCAAGTGAGTGAGGCATTGCAGCAGCGACAGAATGTTGCTGCTGTTCACATCATTTCTCACGGAAATCAAGGAGAACTATTTTTAGGCACTACGGCTCTAACTGCTGCTAATTTAAATCAGTACTCAGAGCAGATCCAGGCATGGGGCGCTGCGCTGACCAATAGCGCAGACATTTTGCTGTATGGATGTGATGTTGCAACGGGTGCAACAGGTCAGATGTTTATTCAGCAATTGAGTCAACTCAGCGGTGCAGATGTCGCGGCTTCAGATGATTTAACCGGACTCTCCAGTTTGGGCGGAGATTGGACGCTAGAGTATACCAGCGGTGCTATTGAAGCAACGACCCTAGAGAGTGACTATCAGGGTGTACTTTTTTCGATGACCCTGCAAGATCTGTACAGTGCATGGCAATCCAATACACTTGGCAGTCTTAACTCAATCACCCTAAATCTGGATGGCAGTTCAGTTCTAAATGGCTCTCTGGCGATCGCCTCCAACGATGCGAGTGCCTTACGACTAACAGGGACTAGCCTGAATTCATTTGTTGGTACTGGGTTGGATACAGTCGATACCAGCGACGATCGCGGGTTAAACCTATCTAATCTCAATGTAGATTTACTCCTAAAAGCTGACTCAACCTATACCTATACTTTATCGGGACAAGCCGCCCTCAATAATATTGTAGGTTTAACCCTATCCGCTGAAGATGTAACTGCCAGTGGTAACCAGGCAGGTACAACGGTCAATTTAACCAACTTTCAATTGGGACTGGGCGGTAATGCTGTTTTAGGCGGTGAATCCCTGTCTTACAGCGCACAAAATAATCAACTTTCTTTTAATGGCACCAACTTATTTACTTTTATTGGTCACGGAGCAGACACTGCCAATAAGAGTGATGATGTCGGTCTGGAAGTTAACAATGCAAACTTTAGCCTACAATTAGATTCCGCCAACGGCTATAACTACACCGTTGGTAATGGGAATCTTGCAGTTCGGGGTATTGATGGCTTAGTGGTTGCGGCAAGTAATGCCAGCGTCACGGGCGATCGCAACACTACGTCAGTTACAACTGGAGCGTTTTCTTTAGAAATTGGGAACGTTGCTTCAACCAGCGGCACCGCCTTATCATTTAGCTCTCAACAAACTCAAAGCGGCAAGACTGTTAGCTTTAGTTTTGATGATGCTAATCTTTTGGCAGGGTATGGCATCAATACTGCGGATAGTAGTGATGATGTTGGTCTTGCACTCACAAATGCTGATGTCCGCGTAACCTTGAAGACGGATGGCAGTTACGACTACAACGTTAGCAATGCTACTGCCGAACTCAGAGGCGTTGATGGCGTAACGCTGGTGGCAGGTGCGGTCAGTGCAACTGGAGATCAGACCAGCCTCTCGCTCAGTATTAGTAATGCTGATCTAGAAATTAAAGATGTTATTAACCTGAAAGCAACTTCCCTCAATTTTCAAGTTGCGGATACGGGGAATAGTCAGAATGTCAGCATCGGTGGAGCAGGAGTCTCTGCCTTTGCAGGTTACGGTGCAGAAACCATCACCACAGCAGATGATATTGGGTTAGCCGTTAACAACGCCAACTTTAATCTGCAACTCAACGCTGATGAAACTTATAGCTACACGCTTAATAATGCAGCCGTTGATGTCCGAGGCATTTCTGGACTGACGATTAGCGCTGGAGCAGTCAGTGTTAGCGGCGATCAGACGGGGACTGATCTCAATATCAGCCTCATGAGTGCCACTCTGGGTCTAGATAACGTTATGCAGCTAAGTGGTGCCTCCGTTCAGTTCACTACAGCGGGAACTGGGGTCGATCGCACCGTCAGCTTTCATGGCACTGGACTATCTGCCTTTGCTGGATATGGTGCAGCAACAGCCAGCACCAGTGATGATATTGGGCTAGCTCTCACGAATGCAGACTTCAACTTGCAGCTTAAGGGCGATCGCACCTACAGTTACGGTTTGGCTAACGCAGTAGTCCAGGCGCGAGGGATTCCTGGGCTAACCTTGGAAGCGGGGTCTGTGAGTGCGATCGGAGCTCCGACCCACACATTTGTTAGCTTAAATAACGCAACTCTGGGAATTGGGAGTGTCTTTGAAGTCAGTGGTGATGTTGTTGAGTTTCAAGTTTCTAAAGTAGGAGCTGGACAGACCGTTACCTTCAACGGAAAAGGCTTATCTGCCTTTGCAGGCTATGGAATTTCTACCCCAGCCATCAGCGATGATGTGGGTTTAGCAATCAAAAATGCTGAGTTTAATCTGCTGCTCAATGCCGATCAAACCTACAGCTTCGCTTTGGACAATGCCGATATTGTAGTGCGGGGTGTCCCTGGGCTAACGGTATCCGCAGAAGATGTGCATGTCGCAGGCGATCAGAGCGGTGATATTGATTTTAGCAGCGCCAGTTTTACGCTTTCGGTTGGTAACGTCGTAGGTATCAGCGGGGATGCCCTGGCTATTAGCCTGCTCAATGGGCAACCCATCAAAATGAGTGCCAGTAACGCTGCTGCGTTGGTGGGATATGGAGCCGCAACTCCAACGGTGAGCGATGATTTGGGCTTATCTATCAGCGGTGCTGATATCAATGTCACCCTGAATAGTGACCAGACCTACGCGTTCAGCGTTAATCATGCAAATGCAGGGCTAGTCGGCATGAAAGGGCTAACCTTGTTTGCACAGCAGGTCAACGTTACAGGCGATCAAAACACGGTCAATGTTGCAACTGGAGCATTTGAATTAGGGTTAGACGGGGTGGGCTATATCGGCGGTACCGCCCTGGCGATCGATCCGGCAGATACCCCCACTGATCCTTTACGGATCGCGGCAACGGGCATTCATGCATTTGTGGGTTCTGGCGGCAAAACGGTTGACGAGTCAGGCATTAAGCTAAGCAACGGTAATTTTGGATTGGTGCTTTATCAAGGTGCAACTCCCTCCTATGCGCTCATTGCAGATGGTCAGGGGGGCTTGGTTGGCGTTGATGATTTGAGTCTAGACGGTAACCTCGCAGTCCGCATTAATCGCACCGGACATACCGTTAACGAAAGTGTTGCTTTAGGAAATGGCAGTACTTTCGATGTCATCTTTGGGCAAGGGCAGGAAAATCAGCTTCGGGTAGAAGGCAGCGTTCACGCTAATGTCGTCGGCTCTGTTGCCTTTGGTGGCGACTTCTCTCTAGAACTCTTCACCGATCGCATCCTCGGCAATCTCAACCAGACCTCAACCTTAAACAACACCAGCTTTAACCTGGTAGAACAAAAGGTTCCTATTGGAGAATCGTTTTATCGACAGCTATTGACCACATTAGCGACTGAGAAAACCCGATTAGAAGGCGGAAATTCTACCGTTAAATCGATCCAGGCGGTAGTCGATGGGCTTGCCTTTAACGAAAACTATGTGGATATTTTGGGCGATCGCTTCAACTTCCAGAGCAATCACGGATTTGTGAATGGTCAGAAGGTCACTTATCGGACGGGAGCGGGGAATAACGTCATTGGTGGCTTACAGGATGGGCAGGAATACTACATTATTTCTGCAAATGGACAGAGCTTGCAGTTAGCAGCAACGCCGAACGGAACGGCGATCGATCTGACCAGTGCAGGTACAGGTACACAGCAACTCAGTCAGGTACTTGACTTCACCGCCACCAATCAGATCCATGTGGACTTACAGCAAGAAACCATCCTGTTTAACGTCGCGCATAACTTAACCAATGGCAGTCGAGTCCGTTACGACGCAGCCAACCATCCACCGATTGGCGGGTTGAAAAACGGTCAAGACTATCTGGTTGAAGTTGTGAGTCCCACAGCCGTCAAGCTAAAGAATCTGACCACTGGAGTGATCGTAGACCTGACCTCTGACAGCCAGGGCGATCACCTTTTTCGACCCGTCATTCTGGCAGCAGGTGGCAATGGCAGCAATGGGGGAGTCAACGTTAATGCAGATACGATCGTCTTTGCAACGCCTCACAATTTGCAAACTGGGGACGAAATTCAATACTACAGACCTTATCAGGGGCAAGCGGTCGGCGGCACGCTGAATACACTGTTGACCCGTCAGGATGTCTATCCTTACAAAGTTCAAGTTGTTAGCCCAACTGAAATTAAGCTACTCAAGAATGGTAGTGTCGTTGATCTGACCAGCGTGGGCAGCGGCTTCCATGTCATGACCTTGATTGAAGAGGCAAATGGCGATCGCAGTCACTTGACATTCCACCCGCCAACCACTCAGCCGATTCAGTTTGTTAACAGCACCACAATTAAACTGGGCTATGCTCACGGTTTAACGACAGGGCAAACCGTGACGCTGCAACTCGACCCCAGTGCAGCCTATCCAAAATCTCCGATCGCTGGGCTAAACGGGGTGCCCTATTCCACGCAGCCCAAAGTTTATGATGCTGCTAGCGACAACATCTATTACGTCAAAGTTGGCAGCAATGGCAGCCTGCAATTTGCAGCAACGGCTCAAGATTTAGCCAACAACAACTTTATTGAAATTCAAGCTCCCAGCGGCAAAGCGGGTTCTGGGTTCCGCCTGATGCCCACCTGGAGTTTTGCTTCAGCAGCTCAGCCCGGTGTGACTGAGCAGTTGGGCGCTCCCGTTGCCTTTACTGCCAGCAATCACATTGAGGTTGATGTTGACTCCGATACGCTAATTCTGCCGACCACAATCGACCTGAAGCCCGGTGAAAAGGTTCAGTATCGCAGCGGTGGTGCAACTCCCATCGGCAATTTACAAGACGGTTCAACGTACTACGTTGTCAACAACCTGAATGGAAGAGTGCAGTTCTCTGCAACGTTGGGCGGCACTGCGATCGATCTAACCAGCGCCGGAGGCAGCGGCAATCATAGTTTTGTACGTTCTGGCATTGATTTCCTCACAGCCAACGATATTGCCCGTCAGCGCCGCGATGCTGCCGTTGCCCTACAGGAGAGACTAAGCCGTGATCTGGGGATTCAGGTAACGTTAACGGCTGGCACGGCTACCGAAGCCGCGAATACTAGCGGTCGTGGGGTGCAATTCCATGACATCAGCGTCACCTATGACGAGGAGCAAAAAGATAACAGCAAACTCCTAGCAGGTATCACTAACGGCTATGCCTTCATGGGAACAGGCTACAACACGCCTGATGAAATCGGAATTAAGATCACCGATGCTGAACTGGGTTTAGCTTTATACAAAACGATCGACTACTCAAAACCGATCGCCAACCAAGCAAAAATGACTTATGCCCTGGTGGGTGGAGGTTCTGGGGCGATCGTTGGCATTCCTGATCTAACGCTGAAAGGCACCCTGGATGTTCAACTTAACCGCAGCGGACAGGCAGTTGACGAAATCATCACCACACCAGGTGGCAGCATCCAGGTTAAGTTTGATCAACCTAATGACGTTACCCGTATTAATGGCACCGCAACGCTCCAGATCAGTGACTACGCTAGCCTATCGGGTGGCTTCAACATTGAAAAGGCAAATAACCAGTTAAAGATTGGCGGCAGCAATATTACTGCTTTTGCAGGTGTCGGGCTAAGTACGCCTGACACGGCAGATGATACTGGATTGAAGCTCAGCCAGGGTAGCTTTGACTTTACCCTCAACGACGACAAAACCTACAGCTACAGCGCCAATGGCACTGTCTCAACCGTTGGCATAGACTTCCTGAAACTATCAGGAACCGCAACTGCCGCCGGAGACAGTAACGGCAACCTCAGCGTCGCGCTCAAAGGGCTAGATTTCACCCTTGGCAACTATGTCAAAGCAGGGGGTGACTTCACTTACTCAGTTGAGAAAGTCAACAATACACGCACGATCAAGCTGGGTGGAACCAATATCTCTGCCTTCACGGGAATAGGGGCAGCCACTCCAGGGACTACGGATGACGTTGGCTTAAGCCTGAGCAACGCAGGCTTTGATTTCGCCCTGAAAGCCGATCGCAGCTATACTTACAGCGCCAATGGCACAGTTGCAGCAGTGGGCATGGATTTCCTGAAATTATCGGGAACGGCGATCGCCAATGGAGACAGCACAGGCAATGTCAACGTTGCCCTGAATAACCTCAACTTCACCTTAGCGGACTACGCTCAGTTAAGCGGCGACTTCAAATTCTCAGTTGCCAATCAAAGCGGCGCACAAACGGTGAAACTTGGCGCTACAGGGGCAACTGCCTTCATCGGAATTGGCGTAGCCACTCCAGACACTGCGGATGATGTGGGTCTGCGTCTCAGCAATTCTGGCTTTAACTTTACGCTGAATTCAGACAAAACCTATCAGTACGATGTCAATGGTACGGTGACGACGGTTGGACTCGACCTGATTGACTTTACAGGTAGTGCTCAAGCGATCGGAGACAACAATTCAGTCAAGGTTAAGCTTAATCAACTCAATCTTAATGTTTCCGATTACGCCAGATTGAGCGGTGACTTTGATTTCTCGATCGCCACCCAAAACGGTACACAAATCATTGAATTAGGGACAACAGGCGCATCAGCGCTGTTTGGTACAGGTGCAAAGACGCTTGCTACCGCAGATGATCTGGGCTTGAGTTTAAGTGGCGTAGCGGGCAATCTGCAAATTCGCAAACCTCAAAATGGCACAAGAGCGATCGCCTACTCCATTGATGGTGATATCAATCTAGTAGGTATCAATCAATTAACGTTGGGTGGCAAAGTGAGTGCCCAATTAAACCAGTCAACATCTGACGTTGTTCTGGGTGGTAAAACCATTACCGCTGGAATTAATCAGGTGACGGGGCAGGGGGTGAACCTGGGTATTTCAGGACTGGTTGGACTCAATAGTGCGATTAGCGGAGACGTTCTCTTCAAGATTCGGGAGTCAGATGGCGCAATTTTAGCGGCAGTTCAAAACGTCAAGGCTCAGATTAGCTTGGCAGGTGTAAGTGTCGGCGGCTCGGTTGACGGATCGGGCGGGCAAACCGGGGATCTGACCGGAAATCTAGTGAATGGAAGGCTAGGGCTAGTGCTGTTCAAAGATGGACAGTACGCCCTTAAAGGTTCAGCATCCGCCAGCCTGATTTTGGGTGGAACGATTGAAGTGGGCGGCGATCTAGGGATAGAAGTTGCCAATATTGATGAGGCGAATTTTGGGACTAACAATCCGTTTAGCATCAATGAAGCGATCGCCATTGGCAATCAATCTGTCACCGTTGACTTCACAGATATCACAGCCGATATCTTTAAGTTCACGACGAGCAATCTATATATCGATCTTATCCTCACGGATACGATCAAATCTGCTCTTCGCAGTGCAGCAGGGACTCTAGATGGAGTCAAGCAAAATCTCACTCCCCAATATCAGAATGGACAATTAATTTCTGGTAGCGAGAGCTTGCTGTCTTACTCAATTCCCCTTGCCGACACATCGTTAGACAAGATTTTGGGCATTAGCAACTACCTAGCACTTGGGTCATCGATTAACGAATACCTGGATCAGCCTGCTGCCCCAAATACCCAACAAACACTATTAGGGTTGATGGCGTATCTTAAAGCAGATTGGCTGCCAACGCTGCCCATCTATCAAGGCTTAGATTTTGTCTACAACAAGGATACAAAAACCTTAGCTCTAACCTACAAATCAGATGCAACTTATAACAGCAGCCTTGCATTTAATTTGGGGTCAGAAGCGAAGAAATTTGGGCTAGAGGTGACAGGCGATGCGATAGTTAATTTAGCAGTGACCGCTGGAATTGACTTCGCGCTTAAATTTGGTTGGGACAGCGGCGTTACGACTGACTTTACCCTTAACAAACTCAACTTCAATGCCTCTGCTAGCGTTAGCGACCTGGTGTTCGGTGCATACTTTGGGCCTTTAGAAGCCAGCCTGGGTTCTTATGATACTGGTAAGGAAAAAGCAAAAGTCTCATTGGCGATCGGTGGCGGCTTAACCTACACCGATCATGACAATAATTCTGCAACGCCGAAGAAGTTTAACTTTACCGTCAATAATGGCGGCACGATCAGTGCAGATCTCCCCTTCTATGCCTCTCTAGCAGGGCAAGATTTGGCTGCAAATGGCACCCCTAGAGTTCTTCTCAATGGCTCGGTATTCACAACGGATACCCTAGGCAAGCTTGCTCCTGGGAAATTCACCTTCAGCACTCAGAATTTCGATAAGCTGCTCAATTTCCGTAACTTCAGCATCGTTGATATTGTGCTGATGTTTAAGGATGTGGTGACTTGGGCAGAGAAATATCGAGACTACGACGTGATGAAAACCTCTATTCCGTTTGTTGATCTCTCACTCGGAAACGCGCTTGATTTTGCCTCCACGATTAATGACAGTGTGATCTCCAAAATTGACTTCTACAAACCCAGAAAAGATGTTCTTACAGGTAGTGGGGGTGTACTGAGCAAGGTCACGGTTAATAATCAAGCCATTCAAAGATTCACTGATAGCGATACTGTCTTTACTGCCGCTTATCTTGGGAAATACGTCACCCTTGAGGGTGTGGGTATCTTCAAAGTCTCAGCCGTTGCAGCAAATGGCTCTAGCTTAGATTTGACCCAGGTAGATGATGCTCAAACGGCGCTGTTTAAGGTTGTAGCTAATCCCAATCTAAACAGTCTGAACTACGTCATTCACGAAAAACAGGAAATGATTCGCAGTCTCCAAGAATTCATTGTTGCAGTGAACAAGTCAGGAGTTCTGCCGTTCAATGTTCCTCTAGAGTACGACCCAGTTGCTAACACATTTAGAATTCCATTTGCCTTTAAGCAAGATCTGCCTGTTCTAAACGATCTTCCCCTCAACTTTGGTATGGATCTGGGCGATCTCTCCCTATCTAGCAGTTCTAAAGCGTCACTGAAGGCAGGGGTCAGCGGTCGAATGGATTTCTTAATCGACTTTAATGGTCGTACCCTGACCGATTCTGCCGGAAATCCGCTTAAAGATGCAGCCGGTAAAACGCTGACTAGCGTTCAACTGTTCGTTGATAATGTCCTACTGAAGGGCGATGTTAGCTTTGATGTGACTGATTTAACCGTTGCAGCCAAGCTAGGCTTCCTGGGGTTAATCGCAGGAGGGGCAGGAACCGGATCGGCAGTTCACGTTGGGGCATCGATCGCTACGGGTTTAACGGGTCGCCAAAGCTTAAACGATTTGCGGGGAGGCAAGCTTGCCCAAGCTTTCTATCTCAACGTTACTGGAGATGCCTATGCCCAATTGAAGGGCTTGAAGGTTGATGCTGGGTTTGGCGGCTTTACCATCTCGCCCAACGTAGAGCTGGGTGTTTACCTACCGAATTTACTCAGCCCTAAAGGAACACAGGTAGTTACGCAACCGCTTGGACAAGCCTTTGACCTGAAGGCTCAAATTACTGCGGGTAAGCTGAAAAATGAAGGGGTCGTTGTTGTTCTCCCGGATGTTGCAGAACTGCTAAGCTTCAAGAACCTCAGTTTCTCAGATATCATTCGCGGCTTGCGGACAGGAATTGACTTCCTGAATAGTTCACTGGGCGATCAGCCTTTCTATACAGCAGCGATTCCCGTCATCGATCGCTCCTTAAAAGATACGTTCACCTTCATGGACGATATTGCTGCCAAGCTCCAAGTGATTGCAGACAATCCGGCGGGCGCACTGCAAGAAGTCGAGTCAACCATTGAGCGGATTTTAGGGCTGACGGACGACAACTCATTACCGTCTGAAAAACAAAAGTTTTCACTGTACCTCAAAGACAACATCCTAAACCTGCATTTAGGCTGGGAAGCACTCTTCTCTCAACAGTTTGGTTTTACGCTCGATCTGGCAATGCTGAAAGAACTCTCTGGTGATCCAGCCGCAGCAACTGCGCTAGATGCCATCAGTTCGCTAGTAGACATTAACAGCAAAGCAACTATTTCACTAGAAGCGATCGCCAAACTCAACTTTGATATTGGGATCAGCCTTGCCAGCTTAAAGAGCGGCAGCCCTGAAATCTTCCTCTACGATTACGATGCAGTGACAGGTAAGGGAACCTACGCCCAGGTTGGCGTTCGTTTAGCCAGCCAAGATTTAAACCTGAACTTTAAAGTGGGTCCCATGAACTTGGGAACTACCAATGCGACGGTTGTTTTGGATGGTGACGGCGATATTAAAACAAAAGACTATGCCGGATTGCTGGCGGGTATCGATCAAAAAGCTGGCACCCTTCCAGATGACGGAAAGTTCTATATCGGCAAGGAAAACTTTAGCGATAACTTTAGTGCCAAGGTGGCCGGTGGCTTTAATGTCAACCTGCCTATTTATCTGGATGTCTTTGGGTTTAAAACTCAGCTAGATCAACCCATTAGCGTCAAAACAAATCCGGTTTACGGCGACCAGGGATTGACCCAACTGTTCAAATATATTGTCAACAGTCCAGATAAGGGAGCTAGCAAACCTATTGTTATGACGTTCCCAGATATTCGGGGAGCCTTTGCCTTGCTGGGCGGCAATTTCTCTGTGCTGGCGATTCTCAATGATCCCACTGTCATCATTGACGGTGTGGATACGGCAATTGGAGTTCTTGAGCATGTGATGGACTCCAACCTGGCTCAAAACCTTCCCTTAATTGGTGACAACTTAGCACGAGGTGCGCACTTCCTGCGCGATATTCGTCAGGGCGTGCTGGCAGATCTGCGCCAGAAACTTAGCGGCAAGGGCAAAGCGATCGAAATCATCCAACAAACCCTCTGGGATGTGTTAGGGCCCTCTAGTCTAAACCTGTTGCTCGATCGCAATGGCGATAACAAAATCACCATTGATGATGTGCAGGTGGGTTGGTATGACGCGAACGGCAATTTACTACAGCCCTGGCAGCTTGGCAGTAATCTTCCTGCTAAAACGGATGCAATTCAGTTTGACGTAAAGCTAGGGGGCAAAATCTTTGGGGCTGGATTAGACCTGCCGCTAGACTTTAATCTGCCAGGTTTTAATCTGGAAGTCGATGGCGGTTTCGGCTTAGATATGAACTGGAGTTTTGACTTTGGCTTCGGCATTAGCGTCAGCGATACCTTCTACATCAGCACCAATAAAGATCCCAGCAACAAGGAATTACAGCTTAGCGTCAATGCATTTCTGGATGGGGATGCCAACACGGTCAGCACGCCTCAAAATGCAGAAGTCTTCAAAGCTAAAGGTCAGCTTCTCTTCTTCGGTGCAGACTTAGTAGATAACCGACTTAATGGTAAAGCCAGCGGCATCTACGGCGGTTTGTCGCTGGATATCGTAGGCGATGCGCGGGGTCGCGTTACCTTCAATCGCATCCTGTCGGGCAAGTTCGGTGAACTCTTCAAAGTTGACTTTGGTGTCACAGCAGATCTGAGTTTGAAGACAACTCTAGGACTGGTGGGTGCCGAAGGACTGCCTCGCCTCAGAGGAGATGTGGATGTGCATTGGGATTGGCAGGTTGGCAAAGCCTTCACATCTCCTGGTGTCAATATCAAGAACTTAGAAGCTGACCTAAGTAGCTATGTGAGCGGCTTCCTGAAGCCAATTGCAGATAAGCTGCACAATACTCTTGAGCCAATAATGCCAATCGTGGATATCTTGACCAAACAAGTACCAGGACTGAGTATTGTTACCTCTGATGACACTGTGAAGGGGTTGATCAATCTCCTGATGCAGCTCAAGGGGTATTCCCCAATTGACTGGTCATTCATTGACGAGGCAAAACAGATTTATGCACTGTCTGGTGTGTTGTCCACTCTTAATCCGGGAGATTGGATGCCTTTGGGCGACATCATGGGATTGGGAACAGCCAAACCAACCAGCATGGCAACTACACAAGCCCTACCTGCTGGATTTACCCAGCTAGAGACCTCTTTAAAGCAAAACACTCGCCAGGATACTAAATCCAGTGGGACAACCCAAACACCTCGTTCTGGGTTCCAGGTGTTGCCTTACCTGAAGGATGTCTCTAACTGGATGAAGGTTCTTAGCGGCGGCGACGCAACGCTGTTTACCTACGAGCTGCCACTGCTGCAATTCCAGGCTGAACTCAAAGTTTTACTGTTTAGCTACGGTATCCCAAATATCGCATCCATTGATATCAATGCGATCGCCCGACTCACTGCCACAGCCGATCTGGGTTTTGGTTACGATACTTACGGTATCCGTAAGGCGATCGACACGGGCAACCCGCTCTATGCCCTAGACGGCTTCTACGTCATGGATTGGGATATAAAGGGGCAGGAGAAGCCTGAATTTAAGTTTAAAGGCTCGGTTGGGATTGGGGGTGAATTGGATGTTTTTGTTGCCAGCATTGGTGCAGAAGGCTTAATTAGCGTAAACATTGATGTTGATCTGCAAGACATTGAAAAATCTACCCTCACAAAAGATGCTGCTGGATACGTAACGGGTCAAACCTGGAAAGGGGATGGTAAGATTCGTGGCTCAGAAATTTACACGATGCTTACTTATGAGCCAAGTGCATCTAACTTGTATGGTGTAGGCAATCTGTTTAACATTGATGGCAGTATTAACTTTGAGTTGAATTTAAACGGACAGGCATTTGGGATTGGCTTCCATAAGAACTTGTTGGACGTAGAACTCTACAAGTTCAGCTATGATGCGCCAAAAGTGCAGCCCAAACTGGCAGAAGTGATCAGTGGCGTTCTATATCTCAACAGTGGCGATCGCGCTGGCAGTCGAAAATATGGTGATACAACAGACGGTGGCGAAGCTTTCAACCTCTATACAGATAAATCGACGGGTAAGGTTGGTGTAGAGTATGACGGATATTACCAACTCTTTAGCGGCGTTACCAAAGTAATTGCTCGCGGTGGTGCAGGAGATGACACCTTTGATGCCTCTCATCTCGATAACATCTTCGTTGAATTCTACGGCGGTGCTGGGAACGACAGCTTGATTACAGGTAACGCAGGCGGGTTCCTGGATGGTGGCGATGGCAACGATACGTTAGATGCTTCAGCTAGCATCAACGGGGTTGATGTCGATCAACTCAGCGACGCAGCAAAACAAATTATTAATACATTGCCTGTCACAAGCACCTCATTCACTCAGTCTGCAAATCCTAAGAAAAACTGGATTGTGGGTGGTAAAGGAGACGATACCTTAAAAGGTGGGAAGGGAATTGACTCTCTCTTTGGAGGAGATGGAGAGGACAAATTGAGCGGTGGTGCTGGAGATGACTACCTGGATGGAGGTAGTGGTGCAGATACGAACAATGGAGGCGATGGCGATGACTTCTCTGTGATGGATAAAGAGTTTGGACGCGATCGCTGGAATGATGATAAAGGCGAAAGTGTCTACGATTTCTCCCAAATCAACGAAGATCTCGAAATCTACATCAGCCAACTGAGTATCACTGTTAAAAGACAAGGTACAGAAAACGAACTCAAAGTCACGGGTACTAGCTCTGTTAATGCTTTATCAAAATTAAGGCTGGGCAAAGGGAATGACAAAATTACAATCACCCGCCGCAGTATCAGTCAGTTTTTGCAAATTGACTTTGGGGGTGGTGATGACCAACTGATTGTTGAGGATGTCGGGACTATAGTCGGTGGTTTGAATAATACGCGCATTACTGGATTGGGCATGGGGGGTGCGATTGAATACCTCAATCTCGAAGATCTGAAAATCCAGCTAGGTTCTAATAGTGACATCTTTACAGTGGCAACAACACATGTTGGAGTCACAACCCTGAACACTGGAGCCGGAATGGACACAGTTACTGTTCAGACTACGGCTGGCGAAACTTATATCAATACGGAAGAAGATGAAGATATAGTCATTCTAAAAAATACAGGCGCACAAACACGAACCTATATAGATACGGGCAAAGGCAATGATCTGGTCTCTGCTGAGACAATTGATGGAGAAACAAAGATTAATTTGGGTGACAATGATGACACGATTAACGTGGCTGATCCCAAGTCTTTGACAGAAGGGATTCGCAATCGCCTGACCATTAAAGGCGGACTAGGTTTAGACACGCTAAATGTCTTTGACACTGGAGAAACGGCTGACTCAACGGGAACATTGACGGATTCTCAAATCACTGGATTGGGCATGACGGGTTTAATCGACTACGGCACGATGGATTTTGTGTCAGTCAACCTGGGTTCAGGAAATGATACCTTCACCATTTTAGCTACCCATCACGCGCAAACCCAGCTCAATATGGGTAAAGGAGGAGACACCGCCTTCATTGAAGCAATCTCAGGGAAGACAACGGTAAAGGGGGGTGAGAACAATGACATCATTCATGTTCGGAGCGCTGATAACCTCGTCGATCGCATTGCTGCCCAACTGACTTTACAGGGTGGCACGGGTAGCGATATCCTCAATGTGATGGACTTTGGTGACACCAGCAATAACACTGGAACATTGACCAACAGCCAGATTGCAGGCTTAGGCATGGCGGGTCAGATTGACTACGGTAGCTTTGAACTTCTCGACCTACAACTTGGATCAGGTCAAGATCGTCTCAACATACTCAGTACCCACACTGCCATTACCCAAATCGATATGGGTCTTGGAGATGATGTGGCAACCGTCGAGATAGTTTCAGGAGAAACCATCCTCAAAGTCGGTGATGGAGATGATGTCGTTAACATAGGCACTCCAGGTAAACTACTCGATTTTATTAACGCTGCCCTGGTCGTCAAAGGTGGAACAGGTCGCGATCAGCTGAATGTTGATGATTCAGGAGATGTGAGAGACAATCAGGGGCGCTTGTCCGATAGCCGCATCTCAGAATTTGGCATGAAAGGCTGGATTGATTACGGAACATTTGAAACGCTTAACCTCCAGATGGGCTTGGGTAACGATGCTCTAACGATCGCCAATACTCACGATGCCACTACCCTGATTAGCGGTTCTGCTGGAGATGACGTGATTCGCATTGAGGCGATCGCTGGGGAAACGACTCTCAAAACTGGGGATGGCAACGATGAAATTACCATCAGCAGTGCCAACAATACAGTTGACTTGATCAAGTCTCACCTGATTATTAGTGGTGGAGATGGCACGGACTTGCTCAACGTCGATGATTCAGGAGACCGCAGCAGCAACAATGGAGAACTGTTCGATAACCAGGTCACTGGGCTAGGCATGAGCAGCCCTGTTGAATACTCTGGAATTGAAGCGGTTGCCATAACGTTAGGTGCAGGAAACGATACGTTTACGATTCGCGCCAACAATGCTGATGCAGCCTTTTTAGATACTGGAAGCGGTAATGACTGGGTGAAGGTTGAGTCCATTCGCGGCGAAACCACTATCAAGGGGGGAGCTGGAGATGACATCGTAACAGTTCATAATTCTGATCATCGTCTTGAAGGAGTGGATGCCCCGTTGGTGATCAATGGGGGAACTGGTTCAGACATTGTTGAACTAGACGATTCAGGTGAAACCGCAGATAGTGAGGGGTTAATTAGTAATGGTCTAGTTGCTGGGCTTGGACTCGCGGTTGCCGTAGAGTATGACAGCGTTGAAGTTCTTAAGGTGCAGCTAGGAGCAGGCAGCGATCGCTTCGAGATCAACAGCACTCAAAGCGCCGAAGTTCAGCTGGATACCGCAGCTGGAAACGATGTAATCCAGGTTGAGTCAATCCGATCGGCAACGACCATTAAAGCCGGTCAAGGGGATGACTTGATTGAAGTTGGAGGCGCTAACCAAGGTCTCGACATGATTCAGGGCTACCTCTCAGTGAAAGGAGAGCAAGGGAATGATGTCGTTATCCTTAATGATGCGAATAATACTGCTAATACAGTTGGAACGCTGACTGAGACATCTGTGATTGGCCTAGGAATGCCTGGACAGGTAGACTACGACGCGATTGAGAACCTCACCATCACAATGGGTTCAGGGAACGATACGTTTACAATTGCCAGCACCCATCGGGGACAAACTAAAATCAATACTGCTTCGGGCAACGATGCAGTAACTGTGTGGGCGATCGCTGGCGAAACAACCGTTAAAACTGGGTTTGGAGATGATATTGTACAGGTAGGTAATCAAAATCAACTGTTCAGCGG
>Ga0163148_10002369_pt1 | contig 22663 bp, 16 predicted proteins | sample OliLakLV19MP7P2_FD_148606 | JGI IMG/M metagenome (GOLD analysis project Ga0163148, IMG submission 148606) | Freshwater microbial mat bacterial communities from Lake Vanda, McMurdo Dry Valleys, Antarctica- Oligotrophic Lake LV.19.MP7.P2 | ecosystem: Environmental > Aquatic > Freshwater > Lake >...
GCATCAGGCAGGTTTTGAGTTCTGGGTTCCGGGTTCAGATTTTGGATAGAAGATCCGCCCACTGAAAACTGCGACTGGTTCTGAGTTCTATTCTGGTAGACGATCAGCCCACTGCCATCTGCGACTGCCAACTGCCAACTGCCACTGCCCACTGCGACTGGTTCAGGGTTACCAGTAATGCTATGTGCGACCGTTACAGAAAATATTACCTTTGACAAAAAACAATTAATAATTAACCAACAGATACAAAATGGACTTTAAAGATTTAATCAAACAACTTGGTGACAGAGTAACAAAACTCAAAGACCAAATCCAAACAGAAGAAGCAACAAAGAATGCTTTCATTATGCCTTTTTTACAAGCATTAGGTTATGACGTTTTTAATCCGACCGAAGTTGTTCCTGAGTTTATTTCCGACATCGGACTTAAAAAAGGCGAAAAAATAGACTATGCGATTTTTAGAGACGGCAATCCAACAATTCTCGTTGAATGTAAACATTGGAAAGAAAATTTAAGTATTCACGATGGACAACTTTTGAGATATTTTCATGTTTCTAAAGCAAAATTCGGAATATTGACAAATGGAATTATTTACCGTTTTTATTCTGACTTGGTTGCACCTAATAAAATGGATGAAAAACCTTTTCTTGAATTTAATATTTCTGAAATCAAAGACAACCAAATTGAAGAACTTAAAAAGTTTCATAAGACAGTTTTTGATGCTGAAAGCATTGTAAATACTGCAAGTGAGTTGAAATATATGAACGAATTAAAACAACTTATTCAACAAGAACTTATCAATCCAACGCCTGACTTTGTAAAGCATTTTGCGAAACAAGTTTATCCAAGCAATATTTCCGCAAAAGTTTTAGAGCAATTTACAAACTTGACAAAAAAATCAATTCAACAACATATTAGCGACCTCATAACTGAAAGACTAAAGACAGCATTAACAAAAGAAGATGAAGCAACTAAACAACAAGAAGCAATTCAAGCAGAAGAACAAGCTAAATTGGAAGAAGTAAAAGTGATTACAAGTCCTGAAGAACTTGAAGCCTTTATGATAGTTAAAACAATTCTTAGACAAAAAATTAGTGCAACAAGAGTAACATATCGTGACGCACAATCATACTTCGCAATCTTACTTGACGACAATAATCGTAAGACAATTTGCAGACTTTATTTAAGTGGAGCAAAAAAGTTTTTCGTAACACTTGACGACCAAAAGAAAGAAGTTAAAAATGAAATCAGTTCTTTAGACGACATCTTTAAACATTCAGAAACACTTTTCAAAATCGTTGACAACTACGACAAATCAAAAGAACCAGCATAGCGGATAAAGAAGCACTACTGGTAACAGCTGCAAGAAATTGGCGGTTCAGTGCTCCACAGACACATTTGTGGTTAATCAAACATTGGTTCTCCGTATCAACATTTGTGGTGAAAATCGCCAACTTCTTGAAGCTGTAAAACGTTGACGATTTGCCCACTGCCACTGCCAACTGCCACTGCCCACTGCCAACTGCTCCTGGTTCTGGCTTGACGATCAGCCCACTGCTCACTCCCCCTCCCACTGCCTACTAAAAAAAAGGCTCCACTTTTCAGCGGAGCCAATTTCTAAAAAGAATATTGTGTTTTTATTTACATTTAAATTTCAGTTTCGCAACATCAAATGAGCAACCACTTTTTTCTGCAACTTTAACACCAACAATTAAGTTTTGTGTACTTGTCATGTTGATCTTAGTGTCTACATTCGTTAAGGTAACATCACCAATTTGAAGCGTTTTAATAGTGAATACATCTCCTTTAATTGTTGTTCCGTTTCCTAGATCTGTTGGTTTATCATTTTTGATATCAGCTTCTGTTATAGTACCTGATTCCCATAATCTGATAAAATACTCTTTACCAACCATAGCCACTGTAATACTAGGACTTAAGTTTAAGATATATTTAGTTTGTTCTTTACCATTAACTGATGCATTTCCTTCATACATATTTCCTTTTTTGGTAAGTGTTGCATCAAGGGCATTCGTGTTTGTTGCAGTGGTTGTTGTTGTCTTTTTATCTCCGGTTGTTTTTGTTTCATTTGTTTTTACCTCAGGAGTATCAATTACATCAGTTTCATCCACTTGTTGAAGATCTTGTAATTTTTTCTGACGTTGCATTTCCGCATCGCGTTTACGTGCTTCATTAGCTTCAATTGTTGCTTCATCGTAAGTGATGATAGCGTTTGGAATAATGCCGATGATGGTGAATTCCGTTCTCCTGTTCAATTGATGCAAGTCTTCAAAATCCTGACCTTTATATTTTGTAATAAATGCTTCCGTAAGCACTGTTCCCTTTGGAATAACTGTTCCGCTGCTTACTTTAAAATCTTCAGAAATACTTTTAGGGGTTGTTTCACCATATCCTGTGGCAACTAATCTCGAAGGATCAATCCCTCTGGAGATCATATAACTCACAACTGTATCCGCACGATGCTGAGAAAGAATTTTATTTCTTTCGTCAGTATCACGGCTATCTGTATGAGAACCGATCTCCACTTTTAATTGAGGACTTAATGCCAACACATTATACATAGAATCCAATGCTCTGAACGATTCCGGACGAAGATCCCATTTACCTACAGGATAATAAATATTTTTTACTTCAATTGGTATTAATTCAATAATAGGTTCCATCATGATATCGACATATAAAGTATCATTTTCTTTTAATCCGACAGTAGAGGTTGTTGCACGGCCATTTTTATATTTTTCTTTATAACTGGTCAATTCAAATTTATCTTGTGCTGTTCCAACATAAAAATCTTCGTACAGGTTTGCCATTTTAGTTACAGCAGAATCTTTTTTAACTCCGGATTGATTAAGATCAACTCCGGCACCAATAATAACTTCTTTAGAAATTTCATCAATTGCGCGCACCATAATCACAAATTCCGGAGGATATTTGTAGGCATAAATATCATCGCAACAAGTTTCGCTTTTTACATTGAAACCCCCTTTGCGGTTTGAAACAAAAAATCCTTTTTTACCTGATTGATTAGTTGAAAAATAAAAATCATCTACTGAACTATTAAATGGTAAACCTAAGTTTTCCGGAGCATCAAATGATTTCATTCCACCGGCAGTTTTATAGATATCTAAACCACCAATATTTATTTGTCCGTTGGAGCTGAAATACAATAACCCCTGTTCATCATTATAAAAAGGCGTAATCTCATCACCAATTGTATTCACCTTGGTTCCACAATTGATAGGATTTGAATAACCCTTTCCCTTATTTTGCACTTCTACATACCACAAATCCATTCCCCCGCGGCCACCCGCCCGGTCTGAAGAGAAATATAAAATTTCTTTCCCTTTAAAAGTTCCAAGTGCCGGATGAGTTGAAGTGAAATCTGTGGTATTTACATCACTTACTTCCTTTCCACTTTGCCATTCACCACTTTCGTATTCACTTACATATATTTTACAGATCATTACAAGGGAATCGTTAGGACGACATTCTGTATAATAAAATCTTTTACCATCACCGGAATAAGCACCATTTCCGGTATGTGCATCACCTTTATTAAAAGGGGCTTTAAGTTCTTTTGATGGTGTCCAGGTATCACCTTCTGCAGTTGAGGTAAAAATTCTGGAACGCAATTCTGTTTTACCTTGCTGACCTAGATCAATCGGCTTTTCAGAAACTAAAGCTGCATAGGTTAAATTATTATCCGGACTATACTTTGGAGAGAAATCGGTGTAATTATTATTTACGTTAGCACCTAAATGCTCCACATTAACTGTAGTTGGATTTTGTGCGAGTAATATTGCAACATCACAGCCCTTATCTTCATTTTTCGCCTGACGTTTTAAAATTGTTGCAGAAGCACCTTTTAATTTACTGTTTTTAGTAACTGCTTTAAATCCTTCTTTAGCTTCGGCATATTTTCCATTGTATTTTAAACTCATGGCATAATAAAACCCTGCATCAGGATACATGTCTTTAGATTTACCGGCATCTATAGCGGTTTTATACCATTTTTCAGCATCTTTATAATTGCGTGCTAAATAATACGCTCTTGCTAATTTATACGCAGCTTCCTGAGATGCTTCATCTTCATACGCAAGTTTATATGCGTCTTGCGCTCCATAATAACTTCCTGCCGACATTAATGCATCACCATACATTAATTTACGTGTAGCATTCATTTTATCTAATTCCGGATCATGTGTTTGAGCATTAGCTGTCGCGGCAAATAGAATTATTGTAAGAATTGAAAATATTTTTTTCATGCTATATTTCTTTATCAGTTGAGAATTCATTTTGTTTCACAAATATTAATAACGTGGACAAGGCATATCAAAGTTTTTAGGAATAACCGGTAAAATACAACCTGTATAAACCAGCGATAATTCGAATCCACCTTTTCCGCTACTGGCTTCCTGTAATGTGGAAGTATTAATATCGTAACTCGCTCCGAAACGGAAATTTTTATAATCCATTCCAACAGTAGCGATCATAGCATCATCTAAACGGTAATGGCCTCCAAGAAAAAAGGTTGCAGGGAAATTCGCATTATTTAAAAAATAACCCAAATCGGCACCAACAACAATTTCTTGCGCACCCGATTGTGTTTGGTATAATACAGAAGGAATAAATCCGTATTTATCAGCGAAAGTAAAACCTGCTTTTAAGTGACCGACTAAACGTGAACCTAATTTATTTTCTTCATCCTGTAAAAAACTTTCTTTCGGAGAAACTAAATTGAACATCGCAAATCCGGCAGTAATATTAAATTTTTTAGAAACCACATTATGGTATGCTAAACCGCTGCTCATATTAAAACGAGAAACATTATCTCCCAAATACGGTTCCAGTGGATCAATTATTGTATTAAATTCATCCCCATCCCATTGATTTGGCCATTTTAGTGCATCAAAATCCAACGATTTTTGCATTAAACCGCCCTGTAAGCCGAGTGAAAGATTGTGATCATCGCGACCACCAAGTCCAAGCACAAAAGCTGTGGAACCCATAATACTCAGGTTCGTTAAATTTCCGTCGCCGGATACATCGTTGTATAATAATAATCCCCCGGTTAATTTACTTGCGGCACCAATATTTTTAACAATAGGCATGTCAAAAAATGCTTCGTAGGTTACATAAGGAGTTGTAACACTGTTCCATTGGTTGCGGTAAGTTAACCCTGCTCTCCAGTCGCAGGAGTTTACACCTGTAAGTGCCGGATTCAATGCAAGCGGGGCGGCGTTATACTGTGAGAAGTGAACGTCCTGAGCCCTTAATACACCAACAGCCATGAAAGCTGCAAAAAACGCGATTTTGTAAATCTTCATCATTGGTTATTGTTTTAATATTTATCTGAGTAATGTAATTGTTCCTTTATTTATGATTTCATTATTTTCTTCATCAATCCCCACAAATATATACATATATGCGCCTATTTCCTGATCACTATTATTAAACTTACCATCCCATCCGGCTAAAATATCACTTGTTTCATATATTTTTTGCCCCCAACGGTTAAAAATACAAAATGAATTTAAATCCACATTCACAAAGGTAGAAATATGCAATAAATCATTTAAACCGTCACCGTTTGGCGTAAACGCATTCGGGATCACAACTGCCTGAGGCTGAACTACTACCACTTCCATTTCATCGGTAAAAGTGCATCCGATGTCTGTAGTTACGGTAACAGTATAAATTGTTGATATTTCAGGATTCGCGGTTGGATTTTCGATATTCGGGTCATTTAAACTCGTAACAGGTGACCATTCATAAAATACCCCGCCATCGGCATCCAAATAGGCGGTTTCCCCAAAATAGATCAGCGTATCGTTACCTGCATAAGCAGTATTCGGATATATATCTACGAAAACCGTTTCTGAATTTACACAGGCAAATCTTGTAGCAATAACAGTATAAACTGTTGGTTCGGTGGGATAGGCCTCAGTATAATCATCAGCCGGATCACTCAGTGTTTCTGCAGGGGTCCAGGCATACGTTTCCCCTCCACTCACGGTAAGCACTGCAACTCCACCCGGACAAATTGTGGTGTCAGGTGAAATTACAAGGGGAAGTGCATCGTATACATTGATTATAAGTGTATCGCTAACTCCGGAGGCACAACCGAGGTCAACATAAATTGTGATAGTTTCTACTCCTTCTGCCAAAGCATCTTCAATAGCATCAATGGTAATTGTTATCATAGTATCACCCGGGTAAAATATGAGATCTGCCGGGATATCCACATAGTCAGTTCCGTTATCGGCAGTACCTTCTACAACCATTGTTACAGTAAAGGTATCAACCGGTGCAAACGACAAAACGAAGGTAACTTCTCCATCATTACAACCTTCGATAATATCGGTATAACCATCAATTTGTGTTTCGTAAGAAAGACTTACTGCAGGGCTGGTAAGAGAACCAGCCTCAATAAAAACGCCTGAATCTAATGACCAGTCAAGATCATCGGCTATTGCCATTTTCAAGTGGTAAGTTTCACAAGGAATAACATTTCTTTTTGCCTCCAGCACAGTAGTAAACCCATCGTATTGAATGTAATAATCATCGGCACTAAAGGGTAGGTCCCATCCGGTTCCATTTATATTATAATAACTAGGATTATCAATATTATTTACATTATTTATTGAAACCGGTGTTGCGGTTCCGGGTATAATTGCAAGATTTTCCGTTCCAACTATACCAGGACCACTTATATAAAATGCAAATACATCGTTAAACGAACCAACAAATTCCAAATACTCTTCTGATCCAAAGGAATAATTAAACCGTATGGTATCTGATGTAACTGTAATATCAAATTCTAATACACATGCATCATAAGTTCCAAGTACACCGGGAATTGCGTCAAGATCGGGATCCCCGGGAGTACCTGCTCCTCCAGTAGAACCGGAACTATTGTTTGGCCCTGCGGCGAGATCAGCAGAACCACTTGTTAAAACTATTCCGCTGGTTATTCCAACATTACAATCAATACAATCAAAAAATCCAAAAGCCCCTGTAGGGCAATCCATGGTAACACCGGAAACGGTTACTCCGGTGCCAACTAAAGAACTAACTAATTCATCCGGCGTTGCCGTATCATCTATTGTAATTTGAGCTGATATATTTGCATTTACAAACACGATGCAAATTACCAAAAATGCAGCGTTGAGGAGTTTGCTAAAAATTGGTTTCATTTTGACATTATTTATTACCCTAATTCAGCTTAAATGATCACAAATATTGTTTTCATTTAAGATGTTGCTTTTCCAGACAGATATAAAAGTCCGGCAATATTTTTATCTCACCAACGTAAAGTTTCCTTGTTGCATAAAACTTTCACCATTGAGGTCAGTATAATTTAAAACATAAACATAGGCACCCATGGGTTGTGCATCACCTTCTATATTTCCGTTCCATGAATTAGTAAAATCATTACTTTGAAATATAGTTTCACCCCATCTGTTGTAAACCTGCAAATTATAGGATGCGAGTTGACCTCTTACAATAATGGTAAATCCATCATTAACACCATCCTCATTTGGAGAAAAGGCATTAGGAACGCCAACCAATGCATCGGTACTTACAATAACAGTTACCTCATCGGTAAATACGCAACCTATTGCAGTTGTTACAGTTACGGTATAGGTTATTGTGCTTTCAGGTGTGGCGAGGGGATTTTCGCTGTTCGGATCACTAAGCCCTGTGGATGGCGACCATGAATATTCCACTCCTCCGCTTGCATCCAAAAATGCTGTTTCCCCAAAAAATATTGTGGTATCGGAACCTGCATCTGCGGAAGGTGATTGTATATCGACAAAAACTTCGGCGGTATTAACACAGGAAGCAAGTGTACCCTCCACTGTATAGGTAGTTGGCTCAGTAGGATAGGCTTCTGTAAAGTCTCCAGTAGGGTCACTGAGTGTTCCGGTTGGTGACCAGGAATAGGTATCAGCGCCGCTAACATTTAGAAATGCCACATCATCAGGACAGATCATGGTATCGTTGGAAACCGTAAGAGGGAGTGCATCCCAAACATTTATTACAAGACTATCTCCAACACCCGCAATGCAACCCAGATCAACAGAAATGATAATTGTTTCCATTCCTTCATCAATTCCATCTGCAATTGCAATAATTGGAATCTCGATTAGAGTGTCTCCGGGTAAAAAAACCAGTTCCGTTGCAAAATCGATATAATCAACGGTCATGGTTGCAGTACCGGTAACTTCCAGGTTTACTGTGAATGTATCAACTGGTGCAAATGAAAGTGCAAAAGTGAGTAGTCCTTCATTACAGCCTTCAATAATATCGGGGTAACCTTCAATTTCAGTTTCGTAGGTAAGCGTAACACCCGGACTTGACAAGGAACCCGCTTCGATGAAAACGCCGGAATCGTAAGCCCAGTCAAGGTCGTCGGCTATAGCCATTTTTAGATGATAGGTCTCACAAGGAATAACACTTCGTTTTGCTTCCAATACTGTAGTAAAACCATCATATTGAATATAATAATCATCTGTATTAAAAGGTGCTGTAAACCCATCGCCATTCACAACATAATATTCGGGATATGACCCTGTATTAACATTATTAATGGAAACTGCTGTTGCTGTTCCGGGGATCAAAGCCATATTTTCAATTCCAACAATACCGGGGCCACTGATATAGAATGCAAATGCATCGTTAAATGAACCTACAAATTCAAGATATTCTTCTGAGCCGAAAGAGTAATTAAAACGAATGGTATCGGAGGTAACAGTTAGGTCAAATTCGAGTACACAGGCGTCATTGGTGCCTAAAATTCCGGGAATATCATCCAGGTCAGCATCTCCGGGCGCACCATTATCACCCGATGCCGAAGAGGTGTTGTTTGGACCAACTGCCAAAGAAGCAGTTCCACTTGTCAATAAAATGCCGCTTCCGATTCCAACATTACAATCCACACATTCGAAAAATCCATAGGCACCATCAGGACAATCCATTGTGATATCGGAGATCGTAACACCTTCTCCAACCAGAGAAGTAACGAGTTCTTCCGGAGTGGCTGAATCATCAACGGTTAGCTGAGCAGAAACAAAATTTTGTATAAAGGTCAAACCTAAGGTCAATAATGTTACACGGAGAAAGGAGCTTAAAGTTGGTTTCATTAATAGTTTTTTTGATTAATCTCTAAAGTTACAAGTAAACTTACAAATAATTTATGATTTATAATAAAAAAATCAAGCGAATGTTTGCATAAAAATGACGCAATTGTGACCTCGCCAGTTAAATTTTGATGTGGAAAAGGGAGAATAGTTTAGAATTAACGTGTGCGTTTCGACATTCGCCACAGCACGAACATCATTCCCAACCCGAAAGTAACAAATATTATCGATATAAAGGTAGCCTGTGTTGCATGGATACCCATAAATTCAAGCATATTGTTCACTCTGATCTTTTCTATAAAGTATCTTTCTACCCCTGCGCCTATAACATAAATTGCCAGCAACATGCCCGGAATATGAATTTTTTTGCGGATAAACCATAAAAAAGCAAAAATTATCATTGACATGACTATTTCATATATCGGCGTCGGAAAAACAGCAACGGGCAATTGTCCGCACCAATCATTTGTGCAACCTTCTATATAAGATCCTTCCCCATTCACATTATGGGCATAATTTTGGGCTACTAATGAACGTGGCAGCCAACTTGAGGTATAATCTTTATGCGGAACTTCTGCAATTGATCCAAATTCAGATTCGTAATAATTTGCATTTGCCTGCAACACTTTTTCAAATTCTCCCGGCGCAGCCATTGTAACAGAACCATCCGGCTGTGAAATATAAGCACTGTTTAAAATGCCCCAATCCCCGTCACCAGAAACCTGACATCCTAATCTTCCTATTGCATACGCTAAAATTAAAGCCGGCGCAACTGCATCACCCAAATGCATAACACTGATCTTTTTTTTGCGTGCAAACATAATTACAGCAAATGCACCTAAAATAAGTCCGCCATAAATTGTAAGTCCACTAAAAAAATTTCCGAGTGGATCTTTAAAAAAGTCTTTCCAGCCATCGGGTTCTTCAAAATTGGAAAATATTTTAGCTCCTAAAATTCCAAATATTGCTGCTATCATCACAATATCCCCCAATCTTTCAGACGGGAAAATATCAAATGTTTTTTCTTCCGGTTTTGGCAATTGCTGACTTTTCTTTTCCCTGTATTTTAAATAAACTAAACCCGCCGCTCCGAGCAATCCAAAAATAATATTCCCTTCCAGTGAAAAAATAAATTGGGGTGGATTATCATTAAATGCATCCCACGAAGTTACCATTCCGCCGATTTTAAATCCGATGATATAACCTACTATTCCGTTAAATATTAATTCAGAAACAGATGCAGGCTCTCCTACGGTTCTTTTTTCTTTTATAGGAAGTAATAATCCTTGTTTTTCTTTTCTCTTTAATTCTATATATAGAACATATCCGGCAACCAAAAAGGCCATCCCAACAAAAAATCCAAAAGAAAAAATCGGAAATTTCCAATGAGTATTAAAAATAGCATTAAATAATTCTGCAATTGTTGCGTAAGATCGTAGTAAAACCATGCTGTTATTTTGCGTTTAAATTTTTTTGTTTCAATCCTGCTCTTTTAACAAATGATGTTATGCTAAAATACTTGTTTTTTCTAATATTTCTTCTGCCTCCATATCTCCTGCTGCATTCACTGCTAATAATTTCACATCCACTATTTCATTTACAAGCAGTGGATCATAAAGTGTTTTTACTTTAATATAATTATCGGTAAATCCATACATGAACTCGCCGTCGGTTTCCTCTTCAAAAAGCACAGGGCGTTGTGTTCCAACGAATTGTTCGTAAAAATATCTTTTCTTTTTATCAGATAAATTGCGGAGTTGCCGGGTTCGCTCTTCGCGTATTTTCTGTGGCACCACATTTTCCATACTTACCGCTAAAGTATCTGCTCTTTCGCTGTAAGTAAACACATGTAAATAGGAAATGTCCAATTGAATTAAAAATTGATAGGTGTCTAAAAAATCTTCTGCGGTTTCGCCCGGAAAACCTGTAATTACATCCACCCCAATACAACAGGAGGGCATTAAACTTTTTATATAATTTACCCGATCGGAATATAATTCACGCAAATAACGGCGCCGCATTAATTTTAATATTTTTTTATTGCCGCTTTGTAAAGGAATATGAAAGTGAGGAACAAATTTTTCTGAACCTGCTACAAATTCAATTATTTCATTTGTTAATAAATTAGGTTCAATGGAGGAAATTCTGAATCGTTTAATATCTTGAGTTTGTTCCAAATTATTAACAAGTTCTAAAAAAGTTTCGGTTTTTTCTGTTCCATTATTTTTTCCGAAGTCCCCAATATTAACTCCGGTTAAAACAATTTCCGAAACACCCTGAGCGGCAATTTTTTTTATATTTTCTAAAACATTTGCGATAGTATTACTTCTGCTTTGTCCTCTGGCCAGAGGTATAGTACAAAACGAACAGGAATAATCACATCCATCCTGCACTTTTAAAAATGTTCTGGTGCGTTCTCCGAAAGAATAAGCAGATTTAAAAGTTTGCACTTCTGCAATATCTCCGACAAAATATCTCTTCTTTTTTAATTTTCTATCTTCTTCGGTTATGGAGGTAATATATTTGGTAAGATTAAATTTTTCTGCAGCTCCTAAAACCAGATCTACACCTTCAATGGATGAAATTTCTTCCGGTTTTAACTGTGCATAACATCCTACCACAATTATATAAGCTCCGGGGGCATTTTTCAACGCTTGTTTTACAACTTTTTTGCATTTTTTATCTGCATTATCCGTTACCGAACAGGTATTTATTACGTAAATATCAGCGGGTTGATGAAAAGGTTTAATTACATAACCCTCCTCCAATATCATTCGCCCAAGAGTGGAGGTTTCCGAATAATTCAGCTTGCAGCCCAATGTATAAAATGCAACGGATCCTTTTTGCATAACAGTGCAAAACTACTTAATATAAAAGAAAGGTGTTGTGTAGTCCATCATTTAGTTACACGGGGAAATACCGGTTCAAAAACCGGTTTCACAAACAATTTCGTCAAAATCTCATAATAGTCGAAGTTCACAAATAGTAATTACATACCTACATCCAGCCATTTTTTCAACGTACACAAGATCACGGTGATTACCTTCATAGGTTTCGACACCTATAAATAAATTCACGATCACTCCATTATCGGTAGGTGATGGTTTATGTAGGTTTAAGCATTTATTGAAATCCAAAATTGAAATGGCATTTATTAATAATTTCCGAAATACCTGGTATATTGTTATTCGTAATCTTTAAGATTAACTTCAAAATTACCGCTTGCATAATATCCTCCCCAGCCTGCATCGATCTGAACATCACAAAATGAAAAAACTAAAGCGCCTCCGGATATTTTTTCTACATAAATTGTATCATCGTCAAGCGTTAGAAAGTCTTCGGATGGAGTAAAGTACTCCATAACCACCTCGGAATCTGTGGATGGGGGATTTCCATAAAAATAATCCGTCGCATATTTTCCGGGAACGGGTCTGTTTTTAAAAGTAAGATATAAATAAATATCATCATCTTCATCAAAAGCTATTACCTCATAACCATCATCTCCAAAATCATTACATTCAAAATCAGTGAAACTGTGGTCGTAGGTGTAATAAAAAATCATATCCTGCGGGGTGGTGCAGGGTACATCAAGATCAACAGAAACAGTATCCTGGAAAGTTATACTATCAATATAATTTTGCACAAATTCGCTAAATCCCTCCTCATCTTTTACACAGGAACTCAGAATAAACCCCAATCCTAATAAAAATAAGTAACTTGTTTTCATGGCCGCTATTTTCATAATAGCAAAAGTAAGAATTTTCAAAACAAACAAAAGGGGCTTATATTTCGATTTTAAATCCGTTTACCTATGTTAGTTCATTATAAAGAGCATATTTTCGATCTTCATCAGCCAATAGACATTTCTATTTCCTTGCATGAAGGGAAACAATTGAATTGTTATTTTGCTCCCCCATTCAGCACAAAGGCATTTGAAGCAGGAGATTTTATTGGTGATATTAAAAAAGGTGGGTTTTTGAATTATAAAAATGTTTTTCTGAATCCACATGGAAATGGAACACATACGGAATGTTATGCACATATTGCTGATACTGAGCTAACTATAAATTCCACCCTCACCCAATTTCACCTATTGGCACAGCTGCTCACCATTGAGCCGCAACTTACCGATAACGGTGATCAAATTATACTTAAAAAACACCTTGAAGCACTATTAAAGAATGAAATGGAGGCCATCATAATAAGAACAATTCCAAATTCTGAGGATAAAATGTTAAGGGATTACAACAAAACAAATCCACCGTATTTAGATGTGGAAGCCGCCCGATTCCTGTGTAATTTGGGAATAAAACATTTATTAATAGACCTGCCTTCCATTGACAGAGAGCAAGATGGCGGCAAACTGGCTGCACACCATGCCTTTTGGAACTACCCTGAATCACCCCGGAGTGATGCTACCATAACTGAATTGATCTACGTTCCCGATTCTGTTGCTGATGGTATTTATCTGTTGAACCTGCAGATTGCTTCCTTTGAAATGGACGCTGCTCCCTCAAAACCGGTTTTATTTAAAAAAATATGATCATGGATTTATCAAATCATCTTTTAATAAGAAATTAACCTTACCTGAACACTGCTCAAGTACATAAAAAAGTATCTTTGCTGACTTTTAAAATCTTATGAAAAAAATATTACTCGTTGCCGTGATGCTTGTTTGCATCAACCAAATTTCATTCGCTCAGATTACCATTGCTGAAGCCCGTGTTTTGCCGGCCGGCACAGTGGTTACAGTGAAAGGCATTGTTCTTAACGGTTCTGAGTTAGGAGACATACGGTATCTTCAGGACAATACCGGAAATATTGCGGCCTATGCTCCAACTATTTTAGATGTTGTTTTGCGGGGAGATTCTATTCAGGTTACAGGTCCTTTATTCAATTACAATGGCCTTTTGGAAATATCAACCGCCACTTCTGTTACAATTTTGAATTCAGGCAACCCTTTGCCTTCGCCCACCGATGTGACCTGTATTTCAGGTTATGTAGAGGGTTATGAAGCAAAACTTGTTCGCGTGAATGCAGCATTATTTACAGATTTAGGCACCTTTTCTACCGCCGGCTCAGGAACTAATTATGATATAACGGATGCTGCAGGAACATCTGAGGTGCGTGTAGTTACTACAACAAATATCGACGGAACGCCAATTCCTGTTGAAGAAGTAAGTATTACCGGAATAATGAGTCAGTTTGCTCCGGGAGGAACCGGTGGTTATCAATTATTACCCCGCGACCTATCCGATATTTCAACTGGCGGAAATCCTCCGGTTATTTCCAGTACGCTTACCCAAACTGCCATTACCACAAGTTCTTTTACAGTAAATTTTAATACTGTGAATGATGGAAATACAATTATTTATTATGGACTAACAACATCTTTAGGATCAGTTGCAAATGATGCAGCAATGAGCACCTCGCATGCATTAAATCTTACAGGATTAACTGCGGGAACAATTTATTATGTTAAAGCTGCCAGTGTAAGTGTAACTAATGATACTTCATATTCTGCAATAGCTGCAATGGCAACAGCATCTAATTCCACAGGAGAAATTAAAATATGGTTTAATAACACGGTTGATAATAGTGTTTCTACTGGAACAAATGCGATTTTTGTAAATGGGAGTATGGATGATACCATCATTGACATTCTTGATCACGCTTTGTATTCCGTTGATATTTGTATTTATAATATTGATAATATCAATAATATCATTACAGCAATTAATGATGCCTATGCCAGAGGGGTGGATGTTCGTGTAATTTGTGATAGTGGTGTAGATGATTTTAATTATAATTCGATTGTAATTGGAGTTGGAAAAAAGAAAAAATCGCCACCTGATGGTTCAACAAATGCCGATGGTGCATTTTACGGAATTATGCACAATAAATTCATTAATATAGATGCAGTTTCCACTGATCCGGACGAACCCTGGGTAATTACAGGCTCTTTAAATTTTACCGATGATCAGATAAAAGTGGATAAACAGAATATTATTGCAATTCAAGATCAAAGTTTATCAAAAGCATACAAAGCAGAATTTGATGAAATGTTTGCCGGCAGTTTCGGTCCCGACAAAACAAATAATACTCCGCATGAATTTATTATTGGAGGAAATAGAGTGGAACTTTATTTTTCTCCGAGCGATGAACCTGAAACACGTTTAATTGAAAAAATAAACACTGCTGATTTTGATATGCATTTTGCCGTTTTTTCGCTCACGCGTTTTAGCATTAGTTATGCGATTGAAGATGCAGTTTATGATCGCGGCGTTTTTGCTTCCGGAATCTGGGATCAAACAGATGCAAGTGATTCTACTGCAGTAAATGTTTTGGAAGATGCCCTCGGCGATCGTTTCTTTAATTATTCGAGTTCAAATTTATTGCATCATAAATATTTAATTGTAGATGCAAATTGTTCGCAATCGGATCCTCTTGTATGGACAGGTTCACACAACTGGAGTTCTAGTGCCAATTCGCGTAATGATGAAAATTCGATTGTTGTACATGATTCCACAACTGTAAATATTTATTATCAGGAATATATGCAGCGTTATAAAGAGGAAGGTGCTACGGAATTTGTAACGGATAAATGTGACTTTGTAGGTGTAGAAAATACAAATAATGCATCGGAATTAAATATTTATCCGAATCCTGCCGGAAGTTATATAACAATTCAAATACCTCTTATAACAAAATCTTCTACTCTTTCGATATTTGATTTTACAGGAAAAGAAATTTTAACTCAAAAAATGGAAAGCGAGCTTACAACATTAAATATTCAAAACCTAACTCCGGGCATGTATATAGTTATTGTTCGTGATGAAAATAGTAATTGGGTGAAGAAGTTTGTGAAAGTGGATTGATATTTAATAGAATTACGTAGTGAGAATATTATTATTTATGTTTAAACTTATTTTCAATTAATTTCATTTTCACTTTATACAATGCTAAATTTTCATTTGGAATAAATAAAAAATTAGCATTGTAGTTTATAGTCTTAAATGTGCTACTATCTTGATAGTTGTAATTATTCAACTCGTCTACACTATTAAAGCTATTGCTATTTTTATTATAAAAGAATCCAGAATATCCTAAGTCTTCAATGTTTTTTATAATTTCATTAACCGAAATTTCAGAATGGTGACGTTGTTCAATTTCAATTTGCATCAATGGTTTCATAGTTAAAATTGTATTTGACGCACCTGCTAAAACTTTGATCTCATGTCCCTCTACGTCAATTTTAATGAAATCCAATTTTCCAATCTTTTGATCTGATATAAAATGATCCAGGGTTTTGGTTTTAATAGGAAAAAATTTAATTGAAGTTTCATTTTCTTCGCTATGGTCTGCTAATGTTGCTCTTGAATAAAAACGACGTTGTTTAATGTATGGAATCCTTATTATGGATTCACCACTAAAATCAGACAAAGCCGTATTGAACACTTTAACCGTTCTGAAATTGGATTGAAGAAGCTTGCTAAGTGGACGTAATGGTTCAAATGCATAAATGTTTTTTTTCTTTTTATCATTTGTTAAGGCATAAAGGTAATGACCCCAATTGGCTCCAACATCAATTACAACGGCATCCTCTTCAAGAAAGTCATTTACAAATAGCAGTTCAGGTTCGAAATTTGGGTCATAAGAATTAGAAGTATGTATATATTTCCTTAGCTTTCTATATAAAATAAAATTCGCCAAATTTGGATTGCTTAAACAAATCCGTAATTTAATTATTTCGAGGTTGTTCTTATCAAATAGCATTGGTTAATAATTAATTTATCTTATTTACTTTTTGCATAAAAAAATTAATAAATTCAGTATAAATTTTTTCTGCTTTGTATTTTTCTTTGAGGTGGTTTACTAAATCTTGTCTTTTAACTTCCAATTGACTACTATCATGAATTAAGTTCTCAAATATTAATTGCAATTCTAAATAATTGTGGTAAGTTTGAATAAAAGAATAAAGAGAGTCTTTCGAATCCATTTCCCCAGCCAAAATCAAAGGTTTTGCAAAGGTTATCATATCACTCAAGCTGCCGGAAGTTTTAGATCTGCCATATTTTTCCTCATAAATTTCAACAATTGCATCCTGCCTTAAAGGCGCCAGTAACACATCTGCCTTTGCAATCACCCGCTTGAATTCCGGTAATTCAACATGATTATCGTAAAATTTCGGAGTAATATCATTTCTATTTAATTTGCTGAAACTGATTTTTAATTTCCTTCCATCGGCTCCAGAGCTATTCCCTAGAAAAACTATTTCAATTTCATCTCCGCTTGAATTTTTCAAATTTTTCAAACTATCAACCACAACTGCATAATCCTTTCTTCTATAATCCACCGCTCCAATAATCACTATGCTAAATACGTTTTCATTCTTTTCATCATTTAACTCTTCAGTAAAAAATTTTATTGGTAATATAGGAGCAAGAGAACTTTTGGCTATGAAATTTTTTTCCAAAACATAAAATTGCATATTTAGATCAGGAAATGTGAAATAATCCATATTATTTAAACATTTCTTTCTAAAATATAAAAACCCACCAAAAACTATTTCCCTTAAAAAATATGACGACATCTTCCATATACGCTTAGAAGTAAAGGTCCAATTAATATGCTTCAATGGATCAAAGGTTTTATGAATGTTATGCACCCTTAAAACAACGCATGGATCAAATTTAACTGTGGCAAATGTTCGGTAATCTCGAGAAATGGTGTTGATGAAAATCAGGTCTGATGAATTAATAAGTTCAAGGTTGTTATTAATCAAACTTAATCTACTTGAACGCTGAATGTGAAATTGAATATTTTTACTGTTTTTAACATCACTTAATTTATTAAATAATTGTCTGGTAGTAAATACTAAAAGTTCATTTCCGTTGCGATCGAATAATTTGCACAGACTATCTAAAGAATCAAAATGAAAATTAAGTTCAATGATAACTATTTTCATATTTCCTTTTTAGCATATACAATTTCAGCAAATCCGGTAAAATCCCAAAGATCAGAACCACGAAGAAAAAATCTATTAGAAAAAAATCTGAATGGTAAAATCAGAGGAGTCAAAAATAAATATGAATAATTTTTTCTATAGCCATTTTTAATTATTCTGAATCCCGAGGAATTCAACTTTTCTGCTATTACATTCCTATCGTATATATGCACATGAGTTTTGTCATCATAAAAATTTAAAGTGCCTCTTACAAAGGGTATTTTATTGGCAGAAATTATTTTTGTACTTCGAAGTCCGGGATATTCAATAAAAATAAATCCACCAGGTTTCAATTTTTTAGTTAACCGCTCAATCAAACGAATGGAATCTGTCAGATGTTCGATTACATGAGAAGCAACAATACAATCAAAATAATTATCTTCTAACTCCCTTAGATCTGCATCATTTAGATTCAACTCATAATATCCATTCATGCGATGTTTAACTTTGGGCGTTATCATTTCATTGGAAAAATCAATGCCATAATATTCCACATTAGGAAAAAGGGTTTTAAATAATCGGACTGAATGCGGCCCACAACCAACATCTAATAGCTTAAATTGTTTGTTACCAAATCTTTCATAGATAATATTAAAATGCGGGGCATAGACTTTAATTTGAGTACTTCTTTTGATATTTTTAATTATTGAATTCATCTCAATTGCGATAATTTATAAAAACCTATAAACATAAATTTGAACACTTAGAATTTATGTTTAGAGTGTTGATAATCCATATTTCAGCAAATATAATACTTACGACTAAATCTTCCTTCTTTTATTAGAATTTCAATGCGAAAATTGGACAATTAAGAGGTTTTAACAACAAGTTAATAAAAATAGAAAGAAGAAGTTCACGAAAAAATAAATGACATTCTATAGGAAAATTGGAATAAACTATTCTGTATTAACAGTTTATTCCAATTTACAATATTTTTATTTCTGAATGATAAATTTTCCAGTGTAGTTATTATTTGATTCCATTTGATACACAAAATAAACACCATTGGTTAAATTAGAGACATCAATATTATAAGTTATCTGCTGGTTTTCATTTGCGATTTCTAATACAATTTTTCCATTAATATCAGAAATAATTATCGGTAAAAGTGGATTAACGTTCTGAACTGTAATTTTTTCTGAAGAGGGATTAGGATAAATCAAAAGCTGAATATTTTCACTGGCAATAGTCTCACTCAAAATGCCTTTAGCATCATTTGGGGCTTTTACATTAAAAATGTATTCATTCCTTGTACTGATATTTTTTTTGGTTAACCTGTCTGTTGTTGTGTTTAATAATGCATTCAAATTTGTCCATGTATTTATGGATCCATCTATTCTTTTATACAATTCTGCATCAATTTCATTTACAGCATCAACAACTCCATTGCTAAATGAATAGGTATAAGTAATTGTATATTTTGCCGCTAGAGCATCGTCGGCTGTAAAAACTCCGAAATAATAATCAGGATAATCATTTACTACCAATGTGGAATATGGTTCTGAATTCACCCTATACAGATGAACTCCATGCGGAATATTTCCGATCTTATTTACTTTCAATTTATCTCCTCCCGGTGAATTCAATGTTAAACTTAATCCTGTATAATCATCCAGATATGAATAAATACTAATATCGCCAATTGGAGCACCTGAACTTAATTTAGCAACAGCTCCGACAATTGTTCCATTTTCTGAGGGAATAGTATAATCATTTACCGTTGTACTAACATAAGACTCATCAGCTCGCCAGTTTCCAATTAAACCCGATTCAGATCCTGTTAATTTTTTATACATATAATCCTTTAATTCTGTAACTGTTCATGCTATATTCCACAAACGCACCTCATCAATTTGTCCCGGAAATGGAAAAGGTTCATGCATGTTTTCCGACCAACCAATTATAGCAGAAGCTGAACTATGTAATAAAACCGTGTTAGTTGCGCCGCCGCCTGAACTTACTTTTGAAATTAATCTTCCATTAAAATAAAAAGTAACATCGGTAGCTGAATTAGCAACAATAGCAATATGTGTCCATGTATTTAAAGGCACAGATTCTGACGTAACATATCCTCTTCTATCTGATGGACCACTTCCTAATCCATCGCCGATTTCATAGTCCAATTTAAGCGTGTTTGTTAATCTGAACCAAAACCCACGGTAATTAATAAGGTCGTTATCAGAACCAATTATACTTCCCCTATTTCCCGGAGCTGCGGTCGGGTTTATCCATGCTTCTATTGTAAACGGAAATGATAGAGTGTTATATACATCTCCCAAATCAATATAATTTCCTGTTACACCATTAAAATTAAGGGATATGCCCGATCCTATATCATTTGATTGAGTTTTTGCTGAATAAACTACAAATAATAAAATTACGCTGATAATAATTTTCATTTTTCGTTGTTTTAAAAAGGTTAAAATATGGTTAAAAAAAAGCACCTTATTTCTGCACAACAAATTTCCCTGACCGTATTTGATGATTTCCTTGTTGACAAATAAAATAAATACCGCTTTCCAAGGCTGAAATATCAATGTCAACTGCTAAATCTTCACTTTCATTTATTATTTCCATCACAACTTTACCATTAACATCAGTGATCATTAATGGCAAAAGCGGATTGATATTTTCAATTATGAGTTTATCTGCAACCGGATTTGGATAAATCTTTAATTGATAGATCTCATTTTCTAATCCAATAGTCGCGCTTTGTTTTGATTCATTTGGTGCTACTATGTTAAAAATATATTCATTCCTAGTATTGATGTTCTTTTTTGTTAGAACATCAGTAGTAGTGTTTAATAATGCACTTAAATTTGACCATGCGGATATCGACCCATCTGCTCTTTTGAAAATTGATGCATCCGGTTCATTTACAACATTTACAACGCCATTGCTAAATGAATAGCTATAGGAAATATTATATTTTGCTGCAACAGCATTATCCGCTGTAAACACTCCGTAATAATAATTAGTATGCACATTTAATCCAGTTTCTGAATAAGGATCTTCATTTACTCTATAAACTTGAACTCCATGCGGTGTATTTACAATCTTATTCACTTTGAGTTTATCTCCACCCGGGGAATTTAAAGTAAGGGTAACCGCGGTATAATCCGTTGTATATATAAGTACACTCGCATCTCCAATTGGTGCGCCGGAAGTTAATTTATTTACGGTTCCGATTTCAACACCATCTGCATTGGTTACTGAATAATCATCTAATGTTGTACTTGTATACGATTCGTCAGATTTCCAATATCCGATTAACCCTAATTCCATCCCGGTTAATTTTTTACACATATTTTGACGTATTTCAATTTCAGTCTTTGAAATATTCCATAGCCGAGATTCATCAATTTGCCCTATAAACCCATCTGCTCTATGAACAGTAGCATATCGTCCTAAATTAACAGGATTTGAATTGTGTACCATGCTTGTTACTCCGGAAGTTCCGTCTGTATTTACCGAAGGTTGTAATACTCCATTAAAATAAAATTTTATATCCGTAATTGAAGTTGCAATTATCGCGATATGAATCCATTCATTTAATGGCGCAGTGGATGAGGTTATCTTCCCACGTCGATGTGAGCCACCTGCTCCTGTTCCGCTACCAATTTCAAAAATTAATTTTCCAGCAGGATCGAAACGAATATACAAACCATAATAATTACCGGAAGTATAACTATCAGTAGCAAAAACCGGAGTAAATAACGAATATGCTGTTTGATAAACCCACGATTCAAAGGTTACCGGAAAATTAAGTGAATTATAATTATCACCTAAGTCGCAATAATTATCAGCATTGCCATCAAATTCAAGTGAAATTCCTGATCCGATAAAATTAGATTGTGCCCGTATACCTACATATGTAAAAACCAACACAGCGAATAAAATTGTTCTCATTTTCATCCTAAAATTTTAATTTTTTTATGAATATTAATTATAAACTTATAATAATTGAAATTATTTAGTAATTACAAATTTACCTTTACTTATCACCCCTTCAGTTTCAATAAAAATCAAATAAGTACCTGCCGATAAGCTACTTATATTAATATTGTAATTTGATAAACTATAGTCAATGGTTTCTGTTAACACAATATTACCAAATATATCCGTGATTTTAACTGTGGAATTATCTAATACCCGATTAATAACAATATTATTGCTTGTTGGATTTGGATACACCAATAACTTGTCTTTTTCCTTAATTATTTTTAAATACCCTTCACCAGGGGCAACCAGCGGTTCAACAATATTAAAAATCAATTCCATACGTGTTGTATTTCCCGTTTTACGAATAAAATTTTGAACAAGATCTATCACTGCTTCATGATCAGTCCATGCTTCAACAGATCCATTATTTTTCGCAAATAAGGTAGAATTTGGTCTATTTTCAACGGTCGTAACGCCATTTGACCCTGAAAATTTATAGGAAATGCCATATTGCACCGGCGTTGCGCCATCCACTGGAAATATTCCGTAATAA
>Ga0163148_10002380_pt1 | contig 22557 bp, 18 predicted proteins | sample OliLakLV19MP7P2_FD_148606 | JGI IMG/M metagenome (GOLD analysis project Ga0163148, IMG submission 148606) | Freshwater microbial mat bacterial communities from Lake Vanda, McMurdo Dry Valleys, Antarctica- Oligotrophic Lake LV.19.MP7.P2 | ecosystem: Environmental > Aquatic > Freshwater > Lake >...
ATCGCTTTTTTTGTCTTTCCCATAAACAAAAAAAGCTTAGTGAAACCGCTTTCACTAAACTCATTGTAACTACCTGGCTCTCAATACCCCCACATGGGTATCACCAACTATTTATCAGTAATATGCCATAAAAAAATAGGTTCAAAGTTTAGAAATTTACTTTGCTGTCCATACAACCTGCTGTTTATCACTTCCTACATTTAGAATAATTCGAACTGGATTTGGTACAATCACTAATTTCGTCTCAATGCCAGGAATAGAATCTACTTCCACATATACACCTTCTTTTGGGCCAACCGAAAATTCATTATTATCGTTAATGAAATATGATTTAGCAAAATATGCTATCGGGTATAAAACATCCGTATCGGGGCAATATTTATCATGAATGTCTTGTAGCACATCCTCTAAGTATTCACCAAAGTTAACCTGCACTTTATCCTCCAAATCATGGAGTTCCTCCTCAAGGGCATCATATTTGGGATTGTTATAATCGATCTTGCTTAGCGCATTTCTGCGAATTGCAATATCCTGAATAGCTTTATCCATATCTTTCAATTCCATACTCTACTAATTTAATTCAAGTTTATAGAAATACAGGGTAAATTAAAACTACAAGAATGATTAATTTTGATAGATTAAATAATACCAATTTATGAGCGAGGATTTTCTTCCCATTAAAGGCACCGATCATATTGAGTTTTATGTTGGCAACGCAAAACAGGCTGCGTGCTATTATCAACATTGTCTGGGTTTTGAGCTTATTGCCTATTCTGGTCCTGAGACAGGAGTTAAAGATCGATGCTCCTATGTGTTGAAGCAAGATAAAATCAGATTTGTATTGACCACCAGCCTTCAACCAGATTCATACATTTCGGAGCATGTAAAAAAACATGGCGATGGTGTGAAAGTGCTTGCGCTGTGGGTTGACGATGCAACAAAATCGTTTCAGGAAACTATATCACGTGGTGCAGAATCCGCTGGTGAACCAAAAAAGCTTACAGACAAATTTGGTGAGATTGTAGTCGCCTCCATAAAAACGTATGGTCAAACTATTCACACATTTGTGGAGCGAACAAATTACACTGGGGGTTTTATGCCCGGTTTTGTTGAAGTAAAGAGTACTGCCCGAATAAATCCAATTGGATTAAAGTATGTTGATCATTGCGTGGGTAATGTAGAGTTAGGAAAGATGAACTACTGGGTTGACTTCTATGAAAAAGTAATGGGCTTCAGTTTGCTCATCACGTTTGATGATAAAGACATCTCCACCGAATACAGCGCACTAATGTCCAAAGTAGTATCGAATGGAAACGGGTATATAAAATTTCCTATTAACGAACCTGCTGCAGGAAAGAAAAAATCACAGATAGAAGAGTATTTGGATTTTTATCATAGTGCCGGAGTGCAACACATTGCTATAGCCACCGATGACATCATTTTTACAGTAGGTGAACTAAGAAAGCGAGGCGTTGAATTTTTGCGTGTACCCGATGCATACTACGATGATGTACTTGACCGGGTAGGCAATATAAATGAAGATTTACAAGCGTTAAAAAAACTCAACATCCTCATCGATCGAGATGAAGAAGGTTACTTACTACAAATTTTCACCAAGCCGATTCAAGATCGCCCCACGCTTTTCTTCGAAATCATTGAACGCAATGGAGCCAAATCGTTTGGTAAGGGAAACTTCAAAGCCTTGTTTGAAGCGATCGAGTTAGAGCAGGGACTGCGGGGAAACTTATAGGGCACTTCTAAAAACCTTTACTTATTACCTCAACCCCTGCCCCTTCTACCAAAAGAGAAGGGTAAGCGGAGTTTTTAGAGGAGCGCTATAGTCATTCCAAGCATAACCTGGAATGACTTTTTGCTTTCAGCTTTTAACTTTTTCGGCTACTTCTTAAAATACAACCTGGTAATAAAAATTCCATTGCCATCACTTTTTCCGGCATCACTTTCCACACCACTGGTTACAAAAGCAAGATCCCATCCTTCTTTCAGCAAATCATTAATTTTAGAACTGATCACCGCATCGTTGGAGGCAATGTTCTGAAAATTAATACCAGCCAGACTGTAAAAATTCAACAACTTGGTTTCGCCAAAAGCATCGATCTTCACATCACCACGCTTAATATCTCCCTGATCACCTTTCCCTTCCGCGGTTCGCTCGGTAGTAAAATCCTGATAGTTTACGGATTGTTTTCCGTCAATCAACCGCGACCGGCCGAGACCACCAGGCACAATCGATTCTACAATAGTAACTACCTTAACTTCCTGAGCCACGGCACTGAACGAAGCAGCACCTAGCATAATGAGCAATAATCTGAGTTTCATAGGGTATTGGTTTTATATTTGTCTTTCAAAACGCAATTTATCTCACAAAAGATTTACTTTTTACGAAGTTTTTATGAACAATCTACTTGCTATAGCCAACCAAAGAGCCCAGGCATGGCTTTCCAGTCCGGCAATTGATCCGGCATCGAAAGAAGCCATACAAAAATTAATAGACGACTCGAATCACAAAGTCCTGGTCGATAGCTTCTATAAAGAACTTGAGTTTGGAACCGGGGGCTTGCGCGGAATAATGGGTGTGGGTTCGAACTGCATGAATAAATATACAGTAGGTGCGGCCACACAGGGGCTGGCTAACTACTTAAAAAAGTCACTGCCAAATAAAGAGATTAGCGTTGCCATTGCCTACGACTGCCGAAACAACAGCGCGCTATTTGCACAGGTTACAGCCGATGTGTTCTCGGCAAACGGAATTTACGTACACCTCTTCCCCGAGCTTAGACCTACTCCCCTTTTATCATTTGCCATCCGTCACCTTCAATGCGATTCAGGTGTTGTAATCACTGCTTCTCATAATCCTAAAGAATATAATGGCTATAAAGCATATTGGAGTGATGGCGCTCAACTAGTTCCGCCACATGATGAGAATGTTATTAAAGAAGTATCCAGCATTGGTGGTTTTGAAAACATTAACTTTCTAAGCGATGCCGGAAAAATTAGTCGGATTAGCAAAGAAGTTGAAGAGGCGTATTATCAAGAAGTCGACCGTCTGATTCCAGCAAGAGAAAGTATTAAGCGACAGCATGACATACCATTAGTTTATTCAAGTTTACATGGTTCAGGTATTACCATGGTACCCGAGTGCTTGTCGCGATTAGGCTTTACGAATTTGATTATTGTTGATGAACAAGCTGAACCGGATGGCAACTTTCCAACCGTGCAATCACCGAACCCCGAGGAGCAATCGGCCATGGCGCTTGCCCTAAAGAAAGCCAAGGAAACAAATGCCGAGTTGGTGATGGCAACTGATCCGGATACTGATCGTGTGGGTATCGGAATAAAAAATAACACCGGTGAATATTTTTTACTGAATGGAAATCAGGCATTCAGTTTAATGATGTGGTTCATTCTTAAAAACTTAAGCACCGAAGAAAAGAAAAATGGGTACATCGCTAAAACCATTGTAACTACAGAATTGGTTGATACCATTGCCGCAAAAATGGGAATCGATTGTTACAATACCCTTACGGGATTCAAATACATTGCCGAGCTCATAGGCACTATGGAGGGCAAGAAGAATTTTGTTGCCGCGGGTGAAGAAAGTTACGGCTATATGGTAGGTGATTTTGTGCGCGATAAAGATGCTGTTTCGGCATGTGCATTTTTCGCGGCTCTTGCTGCTTCCGCCAAAGATGAAGGTCACACGCTGTATGATTGGTTAATTCAACTGTATGTTGATTTTGGTTTTTATAAAGAAGGATTAATAAACTTAGTAAGGAAAGGCGCTGCCGGAGCGCAGGAGATTAAGCAGATGATGGAACAGTTCAGAAGTGCACCTCCTATTGAACTTGCCGGAAAAAACATTGTTCGTATGCTTGACTATAAAACCAGTATTGAAAAGAATATGACCACCAATGTGGAGACTGCGATTTCACTTCCCAAGTCGGATGTTATTCAGTTTTATCTGGAAGATGGAAGTAAAATTTCTGTTCGTCCTTCAGGTACTGAGCCTAAGATAAAGTTTTATGTCAGTGTAAAATCTGAACTAAAATCAACAGGAGATTTCGAGAATGTTAATGCCGGACTTGAGGCTATAATAAAGCAGATTGAAAATTCACTGATCCCGTAAGGTCTTTTTTACTATCCTTAAAGGGATAAAAAATTAGGTATGACAAAATCATAATTATTCCAAAATCAGGAAGATTAAGAAAGATGATGATACCTATGTGAAAAACTACACCTACTATTAAAAATGGTAATCGAATTTTTCTAATCCAGATTAGTATGGGAAACAACAGCTCAAATGAGATAATAATCCAGGCAAAGTAAAGACTAGCCTGTTGACTGAATGTGGAAGAAAATCGTTCGTTAACAAAAAAATCTAAGTGTTGTATTGAATAAATGGCATCGCCCGAGCGCCAAGCTGCGCTTAGCAATTTATCGTATCCCGACAAAAAATAGATTAAGGCTAATTGAATTCGGCAAAACAGCACTGCAAAATTTGAAATTGCCAATCGAATCTCTTTTTGTGAAATCGAGACTACATTAAAAAATATGGATAGGAATAAAAATAGATTTAGCACTAAGTCTGAACCATTCATTATTGGTTGAATTAGTCTGCTTAAACTAAATGAAAACCAAAAAATTAAAATAGTTATATAGTGATTGGTCTTTATAAAACAACCAAGTGCTATTAAGCAAATAAATAAGCCTAAAAAAAGCCAACTATTAAATTGAGCCAACTTTGCAGGAGCAAATAAAATACTTTGAATCCACGGCTCTGACTTGAGCGGAATGTCTGATAAAACTGGAACAAGAAAAACGATCTTGATTAGTAGAAAAACATATAAGCATTTGCAGAAAAGTGTAATTGCTCTTTCATTTTTCTCAGAGTTTAAAAATCGCACAAACGTAGCGTAGTATGTTGATCGTAAGCTCACCTTGCTAATAGATAGTTTGCGGAATCTGTTTTAATTGTGAAATCTGTAACTTTTTTATGAACAAAAGTTAACCGAATGGAATCTGCCGTTTTAGGAAGGTAATGCTCAGAATGATATTCTATAAATGGAATAAATTCTTTTCTGTTAAAAAGTTCTGGTTCTTGACCTTCGTGAGGAAGCAATAGTTTTAAATACAAGGTTCGTTCTAACCGACTTCTATAAAGGCTTGAGAGATTTAATTGACTTTGATAGCTTTTGAAATTCTCCATAGCATAATCTTTTGGAACTGACCATTGGCCATTAACTCTCCACGAGACATGAAGCCTATAATTATCAATTATCTTCACGTCAGAGAAAAAGGGACCCGGCAATAAGTATGATTTATAAATCTTTGAAAGTCTTGTGCCGCGCAGCAATAGCGGATCAACAATGAAGAACAATGAAACCGCTAAATGCACAATCAGAATTATGGCTAATACCAGAGGGAGTCGTTGCTGCATTCTTCTTCGGGATAGAATATGGGCTAAAGTTAAACCGTTCAATCAACATGCAAGTCTTTGTGAGGATAGGAACAGCTGTTATCTTTGCAACTTGTTATGAAAAAAGTAGCTTTTTATACCTTAGGATGTAAACTCAACTATTCCGAAACCTCGACAATCTCGAGAAAATTTGAGGAAAAAGGGTATTTGAAAGTAGATTTCACAGATCAACCCGATATTTTCATCATTAACACCTGCTCGGTAACCGAAAATGCCGATAAGAAATGTCGGAAGATTGTGCGGGAAGCCCGGAGTATTTCTCCGAATGCCTACGTGGCCATTATTGGTTGTTATGCGCAACTAAAACCTCAGGAAATTTCTGAAATTCCGGGTGTCGATGCGGTTTTGGGTGCAGCAGAAAAGTTTCGTTTGGTTGAATTACTCGATGGCTTTGTTCGGCCTGAAAAACCTACCGTGTTTGCGTCCGATATAAATGAAGTTAGCACGTTCAATACCTCCTATTCGCTTCATGATCGTACAAGAACTTTCTTAAAAGTGCAGGATGGTTGCGATTACTCGTGTTCCTTTTGCACAATCCCGCTGGCGCGTGGATCAAGCCGAAGTGATAGTATTTTTAATTTAGTTAATCATGCTAAGGAAATTACTGCCACCGGAGTAAAAGAGATTGTTCTCACTGGCGTTAACACCGGTGATTTTGGATTACGCAATGGAGTTCGGGAAGAACGATTTATTGATTTGATCAACGCGCTTGATAAGGTTGAAGGCATCGAACGATTTAGAATTTCATCTATTGAGCCAAATTTATTAACGGATGAAATCATTGAGTTCGTTGGTCAATCCAAACGATTTGTCCCCCACTTTCACATTCCGCTTCAATCCGGATCAAACGCAATTTTAAAATTGATGAAAAGAAGATATCAACGCGACCTTTATGTTAGCCGCGTTGATAAAATAAAATCAGTAATGCCAGCTTGTTGTATTGGTGTTGATGTAATTGTGGGCTTCCCCGGAGAAACACGAGAGCATTTTTTAGAGACGTATCAATTCCTGAACGAATTGGAGATCTCCTATCTGCATGTGTTTACTTACTCGGAACGCGAAAACACATTAGCTGCTACCCTGCCCAACGCTGTGCCGATGCGCGAACGAAATGAGCGCTCAAAAATGTTGCATATCCTTTCGGATAAAAAGCGCAGAGCATTTTACGAGAAAAATCTAGGGAAATCCTCTTCGGTTTTATTCGAGAATGATGTTGAAGATGGATTGATGCATGGTTTTACTGAGAACTACATTCGTGTTGCAGCTAGATATGATCCTTTACTGATCAACGAATTAAAGGCTGTAACTCTTATGGCAATTAACCAAAAAGGTCATGTGGAAGTAGAGGAGCTAGTTGATAATGGACAATTGATAATGGTTCCTTCTACAAAAGAGAAGGGTAAGCGGAGTTTTTAGAGATGCCCAATATTTAATTAACCATTACCCCATCTTTAATTTCTATTCTGCGATCGGTCATGGCCGCGAACTCCTGATTATGAGTTACGATTACAAAGGTTTGGCCAAAATCATTTCTGAGTTTAAAGAAAAGTTCGTGTAAGTCCTTCGCATTATTGGAATCGAGGTTTCCACTTGGCTCATCGGCAAAAATTAAAATAGGATTATTAATTAATGCCCGGGCTACAGCAACCCGCTGCTGCTCGCCACCCGAAAGTTCAGCCGGCTTATGGTTCGCCCGGTCTTTTAGCCCAAGTGTATCAAGTAATTGTAGAGCTCTGCTCTTAAGCTTCCCCTCATCAGTTTTAGCAATAAATCCTGGTATCATAATATTCTCCAGTGCCGAAAACTCAGGTAACAGATTATGAAATTGAAATACAAACCCAAGGTTCTTATTTCTGAATTCAGCTAAGGCTTTTGAAGTTTGGGCAAAAATATTGGTGTTATTAATCTCAACTTTTCCAGTATCTGGTTTATCGAGCGTACCCAGAATATGCAGTAAGGTACTTTTACCTGCGCCAGAAGCTCCCACAATTGAAACTACCTCGCCTTTGGCTATTGTAACATCAACACCTTTTAATACCGGAAGTGATCCGTACGATTTCATTAATCCTTCCGCTCGCAACATGAGTATATTAGTTCTTGAATTAGAAAATTAAAAAAAGTAGCTTGCCCTCCAAAACTACTTAATTATGAACATCCACGAATATCAGGCTAAAGACATTCTTAAAAAATTCGGAGTTGCTGTGCAAAGAGGCGTTGTTGCCGACACGCCTGACAAGGCTGTTGCCGCTGCAAAGGAAATAGGTGCCGAAACTGGCTCGAAGTGGTTTGTTATTAAGGCTCAGATACATGCAGGTGGTCGTGGAAAGGGAACTGTAAAAGAGACGGGTTCTAAAGGCGTTGTGCTTGCAAAAAGCATTGATGAAGTTTTTGAAAAGTCGAAGGCCATTTTAGGCGGAACCTTGGTCACAATCCAAACAGGTGCAGCCGGCAAGAAAGTAAATAAGGTGCTGATTGCTGAAGATGTTTATTATCCCGGTGAGAATGAGCCTAAAGAATACTATATGAGTATTTTATTGGATCGCGCCACAAGCAGACCCGTTATTATGGCCTCCACCGAAGGCGGAATGAACATTGAAGAGGTAGCTGAAAATCATCCTGAAAAAATCGTTAAAGAGTGGATTGATCCATCCATAGGATTACAACCCTTTCAGGCGCGCAAGATTGCGTTTGCATTAGGGCTGGAAGGTAATGCCTTTAAGGAAATGATCCGATTCATTAACTCTTTATATGCAGCCTACATAGGGCTTGACGCATCGATGTTTGAAATAAATCCAGTGTTAAAGACTTCCGATAATAAAATATTGGCTGTTGATGGCAAAGTGAATCTTGATGACAACGCACTTTATCGCCATAAAGACCTGGAAGAATTAAGAGATCTTTCAGAAGAAGATCCTTTGGAAGTAGAAGCCGGAAAATCTGGTTTAAATTATGTAAAGTTGGATGGCAATGTAGGCTGTATGGTAAATGGAGCCGGGCTTGCGATGGCCACTATGGACATTATTAAACTTTCTGGCGGTGAGCCTGCAAACTTCCTGGATGTGGGCGGTAGTGCAAATGCTGAAACCGTTGAGGCTGGTTTTAGAATTATCTTAAAGGATCCCAACGTTAAAGCGATCTTAATCAATATTTTCGGAGGGATCGTTCGTTGCGACCGGGTTGCCAGTGGGGTTGTTGAAGCTTACAAGAAAGTAGGAAATATTCCGGTTCCGATTATTGTTCGGCTACAAGGAACCAATGCTGAAGAAGGGGCTAAAATCATCAAAGAATCAGGATTAAAGGTGTTTTCAGCAATCTTATTAAAGGATGCAGCTCAAAAAATAACAGATGTGCTTGCGTAAGTTGGTTTACTTAAACGAAAATGCTTAAATTGGACGATTAAAGCTAACCTATGAGGAAACTGTTAGTTGTTATTGCATTGATTCTTGTTGCAGACTTAGCGTTTGCGCAAAGTTTCTACGCCATGAGAAAAAGCCGGGCATTGATTCTAGTTGCCGGTACTGGCACTTCCACCTATTTTGGTGAGCTTGCTAATCCGGGTAACTATATTGATGCAAAACCAAATTTTAATGCCGGTCTCCAATATTATTTTACACCCAGAATAAGCACCAGAGCTGAGCTTACATGGTTTACCTTGGAAGGAACGGACAGTAAGGCCGATGATGGAGGTCGCGTTAAAAGAAATCTGTCATTCCAATCGAACAACGTGGAACTCGCTTTTACAGGAGCTTTTAATCTCTTCCCCAATGGCAATAGATACTACAGACGACCCTATTTTAACGTGTATGGTTTCGGAGGCGTTGGGGTACTTTACATGAATCCTAAGGCAGAATATCAGGGCCAAAAATATGCTTTACAACCGTTAAAAACTGAAGGAGTTGATTATAGTAGAATAGGCTTAGTAATTCCTTTTGGTCTTGGCGTTAGATTAAAAGCAGGACCTAATTTCAATGTGGCGCTTGAAGGTGGGTACAGAAAGACTTTTACAGATTATTTAGATGATGTTAGTACCGTTCACCCAGGGACTGCCGCTTTTGCTGAACCTATTGCAGCTGCCCTCTCAGACAGGCGTCCAGAAGTTGGATTCGCTGCTGCTCCTGCAGGAACTCAACGCGGCAACCCAGATAATGACGATGGTTATTTTCTTCTAAATGTGAAAATTGAGTATTACCTACCTTTAGATTTAGGAGGACAAAACAATGGAAGAACTTATAGTAAAAAGCGAAGTTCTTTCTATAGATACAATAAGAAAGGTGGATTTAAGAGATAGTACTTAAATCTTATCTAAGATTTCGTACCTCGAATAGTTACTTCTAAATTCTGGAATTAACTCTTTCATAAGTGCAACCATCTTCAGTTCATTCTTATCATTTACAAGATCGAAGAATAATTCAACATACCGATTAATATCCTCATACGAATGCGCCACAACTTTGCCTATTAAAATTTTGTTGTGATGCGTTGGGATTGTATCCTCCGCTTGGTTCAAGAGTTCTTCATACAATTTCTCTCCTTCCCGCAAACCAGAAAATACTATTTCGATATCCTTGCCAGGTTGCAACCCTGAAAGTAAAATCATTTTGCGAGCCAAGTCTATAATCTTCACAGGCTTACCCATGTCAAAAATAAAGATCTCGCCTCCTTTTCCCATCGTACCCGCTTCCAAAACTAGCTGGCAAGCTTCAGGGATGGTCATGAAAAAACGGGTAACCTCCGGGTGGGTAACTGTAACCGGGCCGCCTACTGAAATCTGATTTTTAAACAACGGAATTACAGAACCATTTGAACCCAACACATTGCCGAAGCGAGTTGTTACAAAAGCAGTTTTATAATTCCCTTCGTCATGAAGTTTCTTATTTAAAGCTTGTACATACACTTCGGCAATTCGCTTAGAGCAACCCATTACATTAGTAGGATTAACTGCCTTGTCTGTGGAAATCATTACAAACTTTCGCACTTTAAACTTAATGGCTAAATCAGCTAAGTTTTTAGTTCCTAAAATATTGCACTGAATTGCTTCACTAGGGTTTCCCTCCATCAAAGGAACATGCTTATAAGCGGCAGCATGGTAAATTATCTCAGGCTTGTTTTCCTCAAGAATAGAAGATATTCTATGTGTATTCGTTATGTCTGCTAAATATGGAATAACCTTTACAGCAAATTTTCCTTTTATTTCACGTTCAATTTCATACAACGGTGATTCTGCCTGATCAATTAATATTATTCGCTCGGGGGAATAAGCTGCCAACTGGCGAACCAATTCACTGCCAATAGATCCTGCTGCACCCGTTATGCATATTCGCTTGCCTTTGATGTCGTTGATGATTGAAGGATTATTAAGTTGTATGGTTTCACGACCTAATAACTCTTCAATATTAATTTCCCTAATTTGACTAATGCTCAATTCACCGCCCACCCACTTCTCTACAGGAGGAATCGTTCTTACTTTAACTTTATTACGCAAGCAGGCATCGACCAACTCATTTTTCCGCTCCAGCGAAATATCCCGCACCGTAATCACAAGTTCATCGATACTTAATTCATCAAAATAGTAATCAAGATTATCTTTTCGGGCATCGTAAATTTTCGTTCCATCAACCACCTTTCCTACCTTATTTCCATTATCCTCTAAGAATCCGACAATTTGCATGCGTGGCGTGGAGTCTATCACATGGCGCGTGATAATACCGGTTTGTCCCGCTCCAAATATTAAAACACGGCTCTTCTTAATTATGGCATCCCGATAATAGGTGAATATATATTTAACCAGCAAACGATAATTAAATAAAAATAAGAATGATGATAATAGACTTATAAAAACTACCGAAAATGGAATAATAAAAGTTCCATTAACAAAAAAGGTAATCAAATTGATGGCACTAACTAATGCAACATTCAACAGTAGCATAAAGAATATCCGCACACCATCTTGCAGCCCCGTGTATCTAATAATCCCTCTATAGCTGCCCGTGGTTATAATAGAAAGCAACCCACACGCTGCATAAATCAGGATACCTTGCTTATAGTTGTTTGTTTGTAAATCAGAACTTGAAAAGTTAAACCTTAACAAGTAGCCCAGCAGCGTTGAGAAAATAATAAATGAGCAATCAATTAGAATAATTACCCAGCGTGGAAGGATTTTCAGGCGCCTGAGTAATATTGGAAACCTTTTCACTGCTACATATAATTAGTTCGACTTCTTTCTTGCAATGAGTTTCTTAACACCTAACATGCCACCCAAAGCGACCAAAATCTCAATTCCGGTAATGGGAACGTCCGGATCTACCGCAGGATCACCTGGCTGAGCCACAACTGAGAATGCTACAAAAAGTATCAGTGATACACTTACTAAAAGAATCTTGAAAGGTGAATGAACTATTCTCATCGCTTCATAATCTTATACGTGGATACTGATTTATCAATGCCTATTAATTTAACCAAGTACAAACCTGGTGGGTTGCTTCGCATATCTAACGTGATGTTCTCCATTCCAACACTAACATTTTGATTATGCAATTGAACACCTGTATTTGAGATCAGGTTAACAGACGCTACCTTCTTACCTCTAAGATCGATGGTCAATTCTGTTGTTACCGGATTAGGATAAAGACTTACACCATCTGAGCTATTACCTTCTATAGCCGTAACTGCGAAGTCGTATGAATCAATCGTTTTACAAGTGCCGATTGTTACCTCAACCTTATATACACCCGACTTATCGGCTGCAATACTTTGTTTATTTCCGCCTACAATGATTGCATCATTAAAATACCAAACATTGCCCTCTGAATAGGTTGAAGTAAGCACTCCATACTCAGGCTCTGAGATTAAAACATCTTCATACTGTACAACCTCAGCCTTAACAATTTTTCTTTCGCCCTCGCACCCTAATGAGTTAACCGCGGATACATAATAATCACGAGACTTGGTTAAGAGAGGTGTATTGAAACTGCTTGAGTTGGATCCTGAAATCGGATCAGTAGATTCCATGGATTCATACCATTTATACGAACCATTTTCAGGTGCTCCGCTAGCCATTAGCGACACTGCGCCTTCCTGACAGGATGTTCCGTTCGTTACTGATTGAATCTGATACACGTTGTCAAACTTCACACTCACTGTCTGCAACAAAGGAGTGGCATCACAAGATGCGCGCTTTCCAAAAACAATAATATTGTTATCCCCCACTGAAAGTTTTGATTGATCAATACCTATGGTAAGATTGCTTCCTGAACCCGCAATATTCTCAGATATTATAGACCCATTAAACGAAGCATAGTAAGAAACGCCTAATTGAGATGAAGGTAAGCTAATCATATATCCTTCCGCATTACTACATGTGGATTCAAGTGCTTCGGCAACAATTGAATTATCAATGCCTGCTAACGAAATGATGAGATTAAACCTATTACCAGTTGAGTTAGCCTCGGTAGTAATTTCAAATTCATAAACCGGGTTTGATTTAACGTCAATCACTTTTCCTGTAAACTGATCTAACAACGAAAATTCAACCGCACCATCAAAAGAATCAAATTGTGAAAGTTCCAATCTATACGCTCCAGCCGTTGCATCATCAATGTTCAATGCCAGGGATTGTGAGCAACCAAAATTTGGAAGTGAGTTAATTGCATACTTTGTTTCACCCGATACAGAAGAAAAATTAAAATAAGCATTTTTAAGTTTGTATGCATCCAGCGAACCGTCAAACCCTTCTGTTGCGTCCGGAGAAAATCTAACTACCGTTTCGTCTTGCAAGTTTGCTTTTATCAGTTTAATTCTTAAAACATCGGGTATTGCCCCTTCCCTGAAAAAAGTCGTTTGCGTGCCCGCTACTTTTACCGCTTCAGTAACCTGTAGGGATGGAACTCCGCCATCACTTTTAACGAAGAATGCCTGCCCGGAGCTAATATACCTGCTTCCACCATTTTGCGGAATACCCCCTACATAAGTAGCCACTGCTCCTGCGCCATTATCTCGCATGTAAGTTGCATCGTTGAGATTAGTTTTAGTCCAGCCGGAAGCCGCATCCCAATCAATGGTAGATGGATATGGATTCCCTACAAAATTCCACCCATCATTAGCAACTGTTCCAGAGGAAGTAAAACTTACCGGAAGGGTTTGAATACCCGAAAAAATAGACCCGCGCAACTCATACAACGCTGAACCTGCTGTTGAAATGGGTGCAACATTTCCTCTAACAAAGAGTGTATATCCTGTACCTCCAGCAAATGTTTCCGTATTCGTTGCATCGGGAAAATCCACATAACCATCCTCTAAATTTGCAAAGGTATCGCCATTGGTATCTGTAATTACAGATTCATTGTACCGAAACATGCTTTGGCTGGTGAGACAGCCAGAACACGAACTTGTAACTGTAAACGTGCCTGTTACGGGTATAAAAGCCTGAATTTGAGAAACCGCGGCTGACTGAACCGGAGAGGAGATGTATCTATATATTCTTGAATTAGTACCTTCAAGGGACATAAACCGCTGAATAGTAACATTTCCTTGCACCAAGGCTCCGCCTGGTAACGTGGCGATACTTGCATCAACTGTAGGATTATCCGCAGACGATCTTAATCTAAAAACAATTGCGCCAGATACGCCATCCGGATCAAAAATAACATTGGGAGATAGCGTTAACACCCCGCTAATATCTTGATTGGTGGCAACGCGAACACCCGGAGGACCGCCAACATTTGAAATGGTTATATTATTAAAGTTAGTTCTCGTTGATCCTTGAAGCAGTTGCAGGGCAGAGCCATTAAGCAACAACGTACCAGAATTTGAACTAAACGTTCCGTTGTTTGTAAAATTTCCAGCAACCCTAAGGGTGGAAGAAGATGTCAAAGTACCGCTAATGGTTACTCCACTAAATTGAGTGAGGCCAGCACCAGTAAAAGTCGTTGTACCGTTAAACGTGACGGTGTTAGTTGCTACCCCATTATTAAATGTGCCTGTATTATTCCAATTACCAGCTACATTCATATTTCCTGCGGGTGCTGTAAGCGTGTTACCGCTGGTAATGCTAATATCGTTAAATGAGCTAACACTAGAGCCGCTAATCGTTGTGGTTCCACCAAATATGGTTGTGGCCGAACCTGCATTTAAAGTTCCGTTATTCACGAGATTGCCATTTATTCTAAACGTGGCTGACGGAGTTAATACTCCCGTGATAGTAATGATTCCAAAAGTTGGTGTAGCACTACCCGTAATCGTTGTAGTGCCAGAGAAAGTAATAGCACTGCCCGTTAACGTGGAGGCGGCATTGCTAACGAAAGCTCCTTTTAGATCAACATCGTTTGACCCTGAGTTAAATGATCCGTCCGACAAGGTCATGATTCCGTTCACTGTCAAATTACTTCCTAATGTTAACGCACCCGTTCCTTGCTTTGTGAAATTTGCCAACGCAGTGGTATTTGTTGGTAACTCCGGACCCGTTGCGGTAGGTGACGTTACTGAGTACACAACATTATAAGCATTTGTTGTGTTATTTGGCGATGTAGTCATTGAACCTTGCTCATTGCGCGTAATAGTACCACCCGTAGCTATGCTAAGACCAAGACCATTATTCAATGTTCCTGAAACTAAATTTAGGTTTGTTATTGCTACACTCGCAGCAACATCAAGCGTGGAACTCGATCTATTCAAAGTCAATGTACCAAGTGAGCTTCCCGTAATTCCTGCCGATGGGGATGGCAGAGCTCCTGAACCATTTACAACTATGGAAGATGCAGAGGTGACTGCTAGTGTTCCAAATGTTCTTGCGTAAGCACCACTAATGGTTAGAGTATTTGAGCCTAAAACAAGCGCTCCATCGGTGTGAGTTAAGGCTCCTAAAATAGTTAAGTCACCACCTAAGTTCACGGAACCAGAACTTGAACGATTCATGCTAAAATTTAACAATTCATTAGTGCCGCTAAAGTTTAGTGTACCAAAAGGTCCTGTTCCTCCAATCACAAGATTTGAAGACGGGCCGCCTACAATTCCACCTGAGCCACTGACTGTTCCGTTTACAGTCAGCGTCTGAGTTCCAATTACAATGCTTCCGCTTGTAAGTGTGAGTGTTCTTAGCGCAACTATATCAAGACTTGTGCTCAAGGTCACATTGCTTGCATTATCAATGACTAAGTTAACATCACTACCAGATGGAAAACCATCACCTATAAATTGAGCTGATGTTCCGTCATAAACGAATGTTGAGCCTGTTTGATATGTTCTGTTAGCTGTGGATATTCTGATATTTCCTGCGCTTATTCCATTTTGAATGGCTCCACCTGCCACTGTCGATCCCAAACGCAAAGTTCCTGCAATATCCATTGCTCCATTGCTTCCGCCACTTAAGAAGTTCGAAGAACCCGCTATTTCCAAAATTGATAAGGAGCCTACTGAATAGTTGATCGGCCCGGTTGGAATTAGCGTGGATGTCAAAGATTGGGCAACGGTCGTATTAACAAAATTAATATTTCCTGTCCCGGCAGAGACTGAAATATCTCCACCTATCAAAGAAAAATCACCTCCCATGTTTAGGTCAACGTTGGCAGATATTGCGGAGAATTCTAAGGTTCCACCACTTACATTGAGATCGCCTGTGAGATTTATTGAGGCATTAACATCTTCCGCAATTTGAAAAAATCCGTTCGTTATGTTTAGATCCCCTAAAATCGTAAGATTACCATCAGCCGAAGTTCCGCCAATAAATCCAAACAAACCGCCATTAACAATAAAATCTCCTCCAACATTAAAATTTGGTGTAGCACCTGTTTGATTAATATAAAATCCACCGGCTCCTGTATCATCCACTTGAAAATCACCATTTACCGTAATTAGTCCCATCAAATCAATAAATTGATCCATGTTTGGGGTATTCCAAACAAAATTTCCAAAAGATTGCCCCAGGCCTGTAGGCGCAATTGCTCCTCCAGTCACAAACCCGCTGATTGTTGCTGTGGATGTTACATTGAACCCAGCTGTTGGTATTGCGTTGGCAGTAGTTCCATCAAATAAGTGAACGTAATTGGCCCCCGCCTCAAAAATAAATTTTGCAGTGGTTGAATTTTGAAATGTTCCAGTATTATTAACGGTTCCAAAGACCCTAAGCCTATTAGCATTTCCTGCGAGTGGAGCAACAAGATTAATTATACCATTTACATTTAAATTTCCACCTGCATTAACATTAATATCATCACCAGCGCCTGCCCCTAACGTGGCAGTGATCAAAGCATTAACCACTAACGTACCACCGCTTTGAATTACTACTTGGTCTACTGAAACATTTGCCCCGACATTGACCACATGACTGTTTCGTATTGTGATTGTTCCTGCAGTTGTGTTTACAGTGGGTGCAACAGTGGAAGGACTTTCTTCAAATGAGCCATTGGAATCCGCATCGCGTTCCCAAGTTCCTGCCGTGCCCCAAAGTCCTGAGCCTAAGCTTCTGTAATTTCCAGCTTGTCCGAACGCAGCAGAACTGATCAAAAACAGAAAAAGCAACAGATAAAACTTCCTCATAGTTGATTAGGATTATTCTAATTAAGCAAAAATAACTAAAAACCTCAATTTTTATGTAAAACCTTACGTTTAAATACCGCTTCAATTCACTTTTGTAACCCTTGCCTCAACGACTCAACAACTGTATCACTTCCTCCTGTTGTTGCGGATTTTCAAAAACTGAAGGAAGTGCCAACCCTCGATTAAAATAATCTTTCGAAGTTCCATTCAAATATTTATCCACATTTTGGTAAAGTGGCTGTAGGTGCATGGGTTTCCAAAGAGGACGCGTTTCAATGCCAGCCTCTTTTAATTCGTTGAAAATCAATTCTTTAGTATTATTGTCCCTTAACAAAATTGTTGACAACCACCTATTTGAATATCTAATCTCGGTATCGCACTGATATGCCGCCTTATCTTTAAGAGATTCTGAATATAGCTGGAAGGCTTGTACCCGGGCGCTATTTTTCTGCTCAAGCATAGGTAATTGGCTTAAACCCATGGCTGCATTGAGAGGACTCATCAGGTAATTAAATCCAACATCCTTATGCTCATAAAATGGCAAATCTTCCCTTGCCTGCGAAGCATAGTGGCGGGCTTTTTCCGCAACTTGAGGATTACGTGTGATTAAAACTCCCCCACCATAGGTTGTAACGGCCTTATTGTTGTTGAACGAATAGATGCCAACCTCCCCCATCGTGCCGGTCATTTTGCCATCATACCTGGCTCCCAAGGATTCTGCTGCGTCTTCAATTATTGGAATGCCTTCTTTTTTCGCGATAGCCAGTATTTCACTCATTTTAGCGGGCATTCCATAGGTGTGAACAATTATTATGGCTTTGGGATCTATACCTTTTTGCCGTAACGATTTAATCGCTTGTTCCAATAGAATTGGATCCATGTTCCAGGTTTCATTTTCTGAGTCAATCAACACCGGCTGTGCGCCAGCATATAAAATTGGGTTTATAGTAGCCACGTAGGTAAATGTTGGGGCGAGCACCACATCGCCTTTTCCAATACCCAATGATAGCAGGGCAAGGTGAATTGCTGCGGTACCTGAACTAACAGCCACTGCATGCGGCATGCCCGTAAGGTCAGCTATTGCATTTTCAAAATCGGTTACTATCTGGTTATGATGGAGACCTTCGTAAGGCTTTAATACGTTGGCGAACGAATCGACATCGATTGGATTATAGGAAAGCGGAATTCGATACGCCATAGAGAATTTGATTTTAGAAAGATAGGGGAAAATAGTAAATAGTAAATAGTACATAGTAGTGAGTAGAAAGTAGATTGATGAATTACGAATTTTGAATTACGAATGGGAAAATAGTATTGAGTAGAAAGTAGAAAGCAGGAAAAGTTATTTCTGCTGATTCAATTTTTGATACACGAAGCCTATCATCAATAAAATCATAAGCAGTGGATTGACGATGATGCGGTGAATTTGTGATAAGAACGGTGAAGAAAGCTCCGAGTCGCCCTCTAACGAAAGTTTTATGATGAAGTAGATTGGCAGGATGACCAGCAGCTCAACCAAGAAAACCAGAAAGGCAGCCTTCAAAAATTTTGCCTGCTGGAACAAGGCCCAAATAATTACCATGCACACGGAGTCGTTTAATATTAGTCTGATCGTTCTATTAAAAATGAAAATAGCATTGGCATTTCTAATTTCCAATACTTCCGGTAGGATTGAGTTTACTAAAGCCGCATAGCTTATGCGCTGAAATAAATAAATCAAAAAAAGAGCAACGAGCGCGAGACCTAACAAAACATATCGCTTCATTCTTTTGGTGCGATCAGTTTCTTCAAAGAAAATCCACTTACCTTTTCCATCCACCACCACCAGAGTGCAAAAACAAGTAGATAAATGGTTGCTGTAAATAAGTATTTGTGCACGTAATAAAAATAGCGTTGCCAATACTCGGCCACATAGTAAAGCGCAGAAACCCTTAGCAGATTCGCAAAATAAATAAGGACAATACCAAGCGGGAAAAACCAGGCGAGCTGCTTCCAACTGCCACGAAAAGCAAATAGAAAGCACACAAACACAATCATCACATTAATTCCGTTGCAGCCTTCGAAGACGCTTATAACAGATTTGGATTCCTTTATAATCGATACGGTAGGCGAATTATTTTTCGGTTGAGTAACTGTTTGCTCCCCAAACAAATTGACAATGAAAGAGGTTTGTTCCGTAACAACCTTCGTAGCCCAATCGGCAGATCCCTGATAGGAAGAAATCCAAAATCCATAAATCAGATTCAATCCAAAATAAAGTGCCAGAAAGACACCTAAAAAACGAAACGCAGGAATAAACTCTCTCATTATTATTTTGCAGGAATTCCCTTTACTGTTGCATTATCATTTACACTCTTTGTAACGATTGCTCCTGCCCCAACGCGTGCACCACTTCCTATTCGCAGATGTTGTAGCACGGATGCTCCGGTACCAATTAAGACTTGATCTTCCAATGTAACAAACCCAGACAAATGAACCCCCGGCATTATGCAGGTATAACTTCCAATAGAAACATCGTGGCCAATTGTTGAGTTTAAATTTATTAACACGTGAGTACCTGTTTTTATATCAATGGTTAATTGACAGCCAGCGGTAATAATTGTGCCTGAACCAAGTTCAACTCCTAATCCTATTCCTGCCATTGGATGAATTAAGACCGGAAATAAAATTTTGGGATTCGTTATTTCGGAAATAATTTTTGATTTGACAATTGGATCACCAACAGCAACAATAACATTCAGGTTGTAGTCAATTTTACCAAGTTCAACAATCTTACCCAATACTAAATGGCCAGCTACTTTATTACCTATCGAAACAGCATCATCATAGAAGCCAATCACATTCCAGGTTAATTCTTTTTGATTGATCTGATGAATCAGCACGGCTACTTCTTTCCCTAGTCCGCCCGCACCAATGATCGCAATGTCTTTCAGATTCATCCTGTAAATTTCTTTTCGTTTAGTGAGGTGTCCTTCTTAAAAGAAAACACTAAAATAATTGTTTTCACTAAGATTTTTAAATCCAGAAATAAGGATGCCTGATTTATGTAATAAAGGTCAAGCTCAAATTTTTCTTGCCATGAAATATCATTCTTGCCACAAACCTGCGCCCAGCCAGTTATTCCTGGCAAGACATTGTGCCTTCTTTTTTGTTCTTCTGAAAACAACGTTGAATATTCAATAGGTAGCGGTCTGGGACCAACGATTGACATCTCCCCTTTCAATACGTTCCAGAGTTGTGGAAGTTCATCTAAATTGGTTAACCGGAGGAAATTACCCAATAGAAATTTTCTTTCAATCAATGGCAGTTCTTCTTTTCCTGAAAGTGTTCTAAACTTTAACATTGTGAATGGTGCGCCCTTTTCTCCCATACGACTTGATTTAAATAAAACTGGAAACTGTAAAGTAATCAAGTAGATAATAAAAATCAGCACAATAAGCCATGAAGAAAAGATGATTAGTATGCCGACAAGTAGCAGATCAACCAAGCGTTTACTATATACCAAATAGAATTGACCAGTCATCTACTTTCTAAAAATTGAGATAACAGTTTGATATATAATCTTTATATCCAATACAAATGATTGTTCTTGAATATATTTTAAATTCAACTTTAATTTTACTGGCATAATTTGCTCAATATAAAACTGAACCGGATCAGATTTTCCTTCTAGTAGCTCATTCTCATTTCTAAATTCGATGGAGGCATAATCGGTGATACCTGGTTTCACAGAAATAACTTTTACTTGATCAGCATTATACAAATCAACAAATTTCTTTAACTCAGGGCGCGGCCCAACCAAACTCATGTTACCAATTAAAACATTTATAAGCTGTGGCAATTCATCAATTTTGAATTTCCTTAGATAGTAACCAATTCCGGTTATTCGCGCATCGCGCGCACCCACCGTAATAGCTGTATGCTTATCCGCATCAACACGCATAGTTCTGAATTTGAAAAGCTTGAATAGTTTACCGCCCTTCCCTACCCGGTTCTGTAAATAAAATACTGAACCTTTTGATGTGAGTTTGATTAGAAGTGCAATCAATAAAAAAAAAGGAAAAAGTAGTATTAAGCCAAACCCTGAAACTAGCAGGTCGAGGATTCTTTTAGTCATGCGGGACAAAGGTAGACATTAGGATTAAGTAACCTCACCCCTAGCCCCTCTCCAGAGGAGAGGGGAAAGTTTGGGCTTGATTTTGAAAATTGTTTGTGCGAAGAAAGAGAAGCCATCATTTAGAGATTAGTAACCTCACCCCTAGCCCCTCTCCAGAGGAGAGGGGAAAGTTTGGGCTTGATTATGAAAATTGTTTGTGCCAAGAAAGAGAAGCCATTATTTAGAGATTAGATGCTTGTAACAATTCAAGCATAGGTACTCCAAAACGATGGCTGCAATAACCTCACCCCTAGCCCCTCTCCAGAGGAGAGGGGAAAGTTTGGGCTTGATTTTGAAAATTGTATTTCAAGCCTTTCGTTTTCGAAGACGATGTCGCGCTTCCAATTCATTTCGAGGTGGAGCGATTCGAGAATTAATCCCTCACCCCTGGCCCCTCTACCCGGGGAGAGGGGGAAAGTTGGTGATAGGCAGCGGCTACTGCGTTGACAATAAAATCAATTTTGGTTGAATCCAACTCCGGATAAATAGGCAGCGAGATTTCGCGGGAATAGGAATCAAAAGCAATTGGATAATCGTCCATCTTATAAACACGTTCTTTAAACACTGATAACAAAGGCAAGGGTTGAAAATGATTCACTACCTCACCCCTGCCCCTCTCCAGAGGAGAGGGGTAAGTGACGTGCCAGATGATAGGCAGCGGCTACTGCGTTGACAATAAAATCAATTTTGATTGAATCCAACTCTGGATAAATAGGCAATGAAATTTCACGGGAATAGGAATCAAAAGCAATTGGATAATCGTCCATCTTATAAACACGTTCTTTAAACACTGTCAACAAAGGCAAGGGTTGAAAGTGATTCACTACCTCACCCCTGCCCCTCTCCAGAGGAGAGGGGTAAGTGACGTGCCAGATGATAGGCAGCGGCTACTGCGTTGACAATAAAATCAATTTTGATTGAATCCAACTCCGGATAAATAGGCAGTGAGATTTCGCGGGAGTAGGATCAAAAGCAATTGGATAATCATCCATCTTATAAACAAGTTCTTTAAACACTGATAACAAAGGCAAGGGTTGAAAGTGATTCACTACCTCACCCCTGCCCCTCTCCAGAGGAGAGGGGTAAGTGACGTGCCAGATGATAGGCAGCGGCTACTGCGTTAACAATAAAATCAATTTTGATTGAATCCAACTCTGGATAAATAGGCAGCGAGATTTCGCGGGAATAGGATCAAAAGCAATTGGATAATCATCCATCTTATAAACAAGTTCTTTAAACACTGTCAACAATGGCAAGGGTTGAAAGTGATTCACTACCTCACCCCTGCCCCTCTCCAGAGGAGAGGGGTAAGTGACGTGCCAGATGATAGGCAGCGGCTACTGCGTTAACAATAAAATCAATTTTGATTGAATCCAAC
>Ga0163148_10002402_pt1 | contig 22446 bp, 31 predicted proteins | sample OliLakLV19MP7P2_FD_148606 | JGI IMG/M metagenome (GOLD analysis project Ga0163148, IMG submission 148606) | Freshwater microbial mat bacterial communities from Lake Vanda, McMurdo Dry Valleys, Antarctica- Oligotrophic Lake LV.19.MP7.P2 | ecosystem: Environmental > Aquatic > Freshwater > Lake >...
GTAATGTGAATCTATCTGGTCTAAGCACTAATTCCGTACAATCAATACAACACGGTAAAATATATGAGTTGGGCTGTAGTGAGGCAATCACACAGGAAGCAGCTAAGATGAGTGTTACTCACGGTTCTGCACACGAACGATTGCGCGAAAGTGTCGAGAATAGGCTACTTCAGGTGGCACGGCAGATGATCCGAACTGAGTTCTCCTTTGACGATAAGTGCCGGGCTCATGTTGCTCGCGCACACATCCTGTTAGGAGAGATTATAACACCTGTCAACAAAAAGGATAAATCATAGTATGATTGCAAGTGACTGGATACGCGCCGCCACCACACTCACCCAAGATGCCATTAACAATGGCAAGGTTAGCACCTATAAAAAAGAACTCACATTTTTCAAAAGTGTATTCCCAAGTGTCGTAGGAAGAATGACGAAGCGTAGTCCTCACGTTATCGACAGTATCTTTAGGATAAGCATCCAGTCATTTTCTATAGCACACCAACAGGCTAAAGATTTGACAGGCGTTATAAATGTCGTTCTTCGGAAATCAGATGGATGTTTTAGGGACACATTAGACGGCTACTTAGCGTACATGGAACGTGATGTCTCCATCTACACAGCCGCCTATTTAGCTGCGAAGAAAGTTGAGTCTTGGGAGACTAAAGGTTCTGAACAGCCGCCCATGTCCAGTCAGTACGTAATTGTTACAGACATGGATGTCGTTATGGAAGATTATAGGAGTCTCCTAGCTACTACCCAGATGACGGACAAAGTAAATACTAGTAAGTGCGCCCTTATCTTGATTAGCCAAAGACCTCTGGATGAGTATCCTTCAGTACGTGCTACTACGAAGGAAGACCGTATTGACTTCACCCGCTTCAAGGCCGATATTCTCGACCCCCACGGCATCTACAAGGAACTTCGACATGGACATACCTGATCGCACAGTTGAGAGTGTAGCTTTTTATTGGGATACATTTAGAACCATTAGATACTACCCTAAACCTTGGTGGAAGTTTTGGGACTTCTCTATTCGCGCAGAGTGGTCGATAAATGACTTTGTATGGCACTATGCAAAAGAACTGACATACACGCCTTTCACGGTAACTCTAGTTACCCATGACATGGCGCAGTATAAAATTGCGTTCAGGGCTACACAAAGGCTAGAAGAGCAGCACATCAACAGTCCAGCACTAGACGTGGCACTTGTGCCACTTACACAGATTAAATCCTGGGAGGCGCGACACCGTGCGCTAGTGGTGTACTCCTATGATCAAGCTAAGGATCTTGATAACCTAATTCTACAACATGGGCAACCCCAGGAACAATGAATGTCTCTACCTAATGAGGATCGCTCTTTAGTTGCTCTTCTGTCTAGCCATCAGGCTGACGTGCTTCCATTGACGCGGCTTCCGTACTTTCTAGAACTATTTCCTGGGCGTAAAGCGCAAGCCAGTTGGATTAACGACTATCTAGAGAAACACGGAACACTGCCTTCGTTTACAGCGTTTAGGAGAACTCACACAGGAATCCTAGATAAGCCTATTAGGACGGAGCCTCTTCTAGCAACTATAGATACTCTACGCGACGGACTTGTAGATGCCCTGACTACTGACTCTGCCAATAAGATGCAGGCTGCCTATGGAGCTGGCAAAGTAGACGACTACGTAAAAATTGCGGAGGAGATGGCAGATAAGATCAGAACAGTCAGGGCACCAGTCCAGTCCACAGCTATGGATGCCTCTACTTGGACTGAGCAACAGCTTGCCGAGTTAGACAAAGACGCCAGTAAGGTTATGCGTATGCTTCCTACGGGAATGCCGCCTCTAGATAGAGAACTTGGCGGCGGTCTTTGTGGAGGACGCCTGTATGTCATGTCCAGCCTGATCAGCTTAGGTAAAACTTACGTTAGTTTGGCTATGGCTGAGAACATAAGAAAGAATCCAGCCAGAGTTGGATTCTTCTCAATGGAAATGTCGAAGTCAGATATCGCAGAGCGGGCTATGTGCCTTCGTTACGGGATGAACGTTGATCAATTCATTAAGAAGGTTATGCCTCCCGGTATTACGCTTAGCCGAGAAGACTGGTATAAAGGAATCTTGCAGGTTCGCAGATCGCTAGAGAAGCTGGACACATGTACAGGCAAGCTTTTTATACGTGACAACCAAGGCATCGTCAATCCCAAGATGATTCGGTCTGATGTGAAAGAACTAGGACTCAACGCCGTTTTTATCGACGCAGCACAGGATCTACGCGATAATAATATAACTAAGGAAAGGACTATGGGCCTGTACTCATCGCTCGCGGAACTCAATGTTCTGGCAGCAGAGAGCAGCATACCTATTTTTATGACCGTCCAGCTAACCGCCGAGGTAGAGCAAAAAGGAATCCAGAAGGGGAACCTTACTAGAATCCAGTGGGGTCAGGTCTTCGCTCAAAAAGCTCACATCGTCATGACTATGCTAGGCGACAGATCTACAACTAGGCGCGAAGTCACTATAGATAAGTCGCGTGACGGACAGCCGGGAAGACCGTTTATCATCAACATGCAGTTCCCAGATGTCAGCATAACCGCTGAGGACCTGTCACCTGTAGGGATCACGCTTACAGAGGCAGATGTGTTTGACAATCCAGACGATGTGAAAGACTACGAGGATGTCATTGCAGACCCCCCAAAGAAGCCCAAGGCGGCAGTTTATGCCCCCGAAGCTAGTCCAGAGCCAGCAAGAGAGACACTGTACGACCAGCACCGCAGGGAACGCCAGGAAAAGCGATCCAACAACAAGCTACACCAGTTCAAGAAGGGTAAAAAGTGACTGATCATTCTGTTATCATTATTGAGGAAGACCGAAATAACCAAGCTGCCGGGTATAAAAGAGCGTTCTACGCCGATACACCCCGCAGTGATGTCATGGTTACCGTTATCGGTTATAGCTCTCCAGGCGGAAGTTTCCGTAGTGTATCTCGGGTTGTGTCTCACATTAGGCAGTATGACAAGACAACCCCGATATATCGTGACGGCAGGCTGATAGACGCGGGCAGTAAGTGATCTATCCGGTTGCCAGGCTACCACAGTCACAGATGCACAAAAAGACTAACCTAAAAGAGAGCGTCCTACTCAGAGCTAGATATCTAGCCTGGGTAGGGCAGCGCCACGCAATTGATTGCATACGTCTTATAGGATGGTCTTCAACTAAATCACCGAACTGGCTTAGCGACGGGAATATTCCGCACTCATGGCGACAGAAGTTAATAAATCAAATACAAGATGAAGGATCAATATGATTTCTGTAGAGAAGCAGCTTCTAAAAGAGGCGCTAAAGCATTCTTGGGATAATCAGTCTAAGCGGAAGGTTAGCACAGCACGTTTGCTGACAGAAGCTAGGTGTAGAAGCACAGACTTACGCTCTCTGGTCTGGGCATTTAAGAAAGCGCACAATCCTAAATTTGTATGGGAAGATCCAGAGAAAATCGGAGTGATGATAGATCCAGTTACGGGTAAGCCAGCCCTAGGAGACATGTCTATAGATAGAATTAGGAGAGACGCTTGGGTAGCAGCCGCACTTAAACTCTTGGAGACTCGAAATGACAACGGGCTTTCAGTTTGAACCAACTCTTTCTTTAGGTGAGCGCGAGATTTCGACGCTCCTAGAAGGACTTGGCTCCAACTATACACGTGTTCAAGGTGATAATGTCCAGTCTGATCACTGTTTTTTACACGGAAACTCTAGTGCGACACTTGGGGTGAGCATAAACGCCCCTCACGCCTGGAACTGCTTTTCTTGCGGACAAAAAGGCAAAGAAATCGTTAGCTTAATTTGCGCTGCTATGAGAGTTGATCGACAAGGGGCACTGACCTACCTCTACACACTGTTCCCAGACCTTCTTCAGCACCAAGGTAAAGCGGTATTCCAAGTCTACACAGAAGACGCGGCGCGTCCGAGATTCGTCCTCAGTAAAAACTCCTTGTCGGCGTATCCGCTGGATCAAGACAACAGGATTGGATACCGAGCAGTTAGATACCCGAGGAAGCCACATAACAAGCCACTATGCACAGAGGCTCAGGCAGACGAATACAGACTAGGGTATGACCTCAAGCATCATCGACTAGTATTTCCAGTGTTTCACCAAGATGGTGAGTTAGCCGGTATGATCGGGCGATGCATGCTTCCTAGCTGCCCAAAAGATTATAGGTGGTTCAACTACGATGAGGCAAACTTTAAGAAGGCCAGATGCGTGATGGGATGCCACACGCCGATAGTCATGGATAAGCCTATAGTGGTTGTAGAGGGTCCAACAGATTTTATTATAATGAAGTCACTTGGAGTACCTAACGTAATGGCCTTGATGGGGGCAGAGTACTCAGATTTTCAGTTTGACCTTATTGCATCGTACCGGCTTCCTGTTGTTCCACTGTTCGATCATGACAAGGCCGGTATCAACGCGCTCTATAAGTTTAGGGCACACGCTAAAAAGACTAGACTGCGTATTCTTCCTTTCAGGTATCCAGACTCTTGTTTTGTAGACGGCAAAGCTGACCCCGGCAGTCTCACTGAGGAGTCTGTCGGTGAGTTAGTTAAATCTTTTGGTAATCTATTCTCGCTCTCATAGTTTTCATCGGACAAAACAATTCAACTGACACGTCTTGACTTCCGTCCTGGCGTCTTCTAATACACGTCTAACCCACCGTGCGAATGCCCACAAAAGGCGGAATGCACACACCTGGAGATTCAATGGCCTCTCTTCCCACCCGACCCGCTGCCGCCCCGCGCACCTTGCCTGGACGACCAGTTACCCCACCCGCTGCGGCTGCTCCAACGGCAGCCAAGCCACCCGCTGCGGCTGCCGAAGCAGTCTCCTACCTCAGCTTCGGCGATGAGGCCAGTAAGCGTGTCACCGAATACCAGCAACACGCCTCGCGTCCTCGGGCACGTGAGTTTTTCATCACCACTAAGGAAGTTACTGCTGGCGGTGGACAAGCCACCATGCGAGTCCATTTTGCGGTTAACTACGCCGACAAGCGTTTCCACATCGCTGTCCCGCGAGTCACGATCCCCGGTGCAACGCCCGGCACTTACGATTCGTTCACCTGTCCTGGCCCTGACTGTGCGATTGCAGCTACAGGTATCATGCCGAGCATCCGACCTGTTTACATTCTTGTCGACCATCGTACCTACGCGACCAAGGAAGGTAAGCCCGGTGGTGATGATGTGAAGCTTTGGATTCCTCAGCCTAGCATTCTCGGTCTTGTCGATACCTGCATCAACGATCTTTGCGAGACTCTCGGGATTGACCGTACTGCGCTAGACCTGACTCGCTACGAAGGCAAGATCACTAAGGTTGGAGTTGGTCGTCGCTCTGCGTGGAGTGTGTCTATCATCGCTAAGGAAAAGCCACTCTCCAAGGAGTCGCTTGATCGAATCAATAAGTTCTTCGGTGCTGAAGGTCGGCAGTTTACCTTTGCAGATTACCGCAAGCAGATGCAGTCGCTTCTCGCCCCTGATCCCAGGTACATGATTTCTAAGGGCGGATCCTATGCTGGTAAAGCGCCTGTAGCTGCTGTGCCCGGCGAAGACGAACCGCCCTACTGATTATATAATGTTAAACGCCAGGGATAAATCCCTGGCGTTATTGTCTGACGAACTTTAACACATTAACAGGAATCGGTGAATGTCCATCACAGCAGAGATTGTCAACACTCCGTCACTATTAACGGCAATGATCGACTACCTGACTTATGCAGGTAGATTTGCTTGGGATCACGAGACGCGAAGTTGTAACTACGCTTTATACCCAAAGGGTGCGCTTGCCAAGATGACCATGCGGAGCGATCTTGTCTCCTTCTCTACTGTTGACCGAGCTTTTGTGTGTCCTCTCGGCATGAAGACTATGTCAGTACTTGATGAGTCACGGTTCTTTGCTGCTATAAAGCCGATGATGGAGAATCCGGACATATTCAAAGAAGGGTGGAATTGCCCGTTCGACATGCATGCGCAAGCAAACTATGGCGTATGGGTTACATCGTATGAGGACTACATGGTCGCTGCGTGGTTGCTTGATGAGAATCGTCCTAAATCTCTCAAGGATAGGTGCCACGATGTTAACATGGATTTGCACAAGTTTAATTTCGACAGTTACTGGAAATCCCGTGCGATTCTTTGTGGTGACATAGAGCCTCCAAAAAGAGGTAAAAGCACTACGTGGGATGAGCTAGCAGTGATGGAGACTGAGTACGTACAGTATTCGGCAGAGGACTCTATAGCTACTGCTTTACTTAGCGTAAAGTACCGAGAAGAGTTGGCTAAAGATAAAAAGCTGGAGACACTGTTCTTCCATCACAGAAATCCGTCAATCAGAACCGCGTTCAGCATGGAGCGACGCGGTCTGCCAATGGATAAGAAATACCTGCTTAGACAATCAGAATTGTGCAAGATAGAGCTAGACGAAGCAGAGAGGTCTGTCTATCGCTTTGCAGGCAGGCATTTTTCTATCGCCAGCACTAAGGAGTTGTCAGACGTTCTGTATGTCGATATGGGATTGCCAGTCTACAAGACTACAGAAAAAGGCGCAAATTCGACAGCACGGGATACGCTTGACCATCTAGCACAAGACGGCCACGAGATTGCCCATGCGCTAGTTCAATGGCGAAGACTCAATAAGCTCTACTCCACGTATCTAGCGCCAGACTCGACACTGGTAGAGTTCATCTACCCTTGGGGACATCTGCACCCATCATTTAATGTGGTTGGTACAGATACGGGGAGAATGTCTAGCTCACAACCAAACGCACAGAATTTTGTGCGAAACAGTGAGAAAAACTTCTCGTTTAGAAAGGCGTTCATATCCGATCCTGGGCACCTGCTCGTAGGTGGTGACTTCAGCCAGATTGAGTTGCGAGTAATGGCGCACATGAGTCAGTGTTCCGCTATGATAGAGGAGTACAGAAAGGACTATCCACTACAACAAGCTATCATGCACGGTCTATCCACAAAAGGATTAACTAAATCAGATATCCATCAGAAGACGGCTGACGCATGCAAGTGCTCACGTCAGCTAGCAAAGAACATTAACTTCGGTCTGCTTTATGGGATGGGCGCTAAAACACTTGCCGCTACATTGACCACCGCTAACTGGCTCGACTGCGTAGAAAACGGTAAGACCTGGGACCCTCACTGCGATGTAGTTACACCAGCACTAGCTCAAGAATTTATTGACCTGTTCTTTGGCATGTACCCAGAAATCCGTCACTATCAAAAAGCGGTTGGGGATTATGCAAGAAGACATGGGCATATTCGTACCAGATATGGGCAGATTCGCAGGCTTCCTGATGTCTACGCCAGTGACCAGTTCCTTGTGTATGCCGCCTGCCGACAGGCTGTTAATACATCAATACAAGGGCACGTAGGAGAGTTGATGCTTCACTGCATGAACACGATTGAGAAGGACGAAGAGTTGAATGATTACGGTCACCGGTTGTTTCTACAAGTTCACGACGAATTGTTAGGAGAAGTTCCTGACAAGTGGTCAGATAAAACCAAGATAAGATTAGCACAGATTATGCAAATGCCTGCGGAGTCGTCTGAGGCTTTCCCTTTCCACTCCTATCGAGTTCCACTGGTGTTTGAGCCTTGTTCCGGATCAAACTGGGCAGAAGTTCACTAACAGTTTCTTTATATTAAACCACACAGGATATACCATGGCCATTGCTAGCAAAAAGTTCCTCGGTGCGGAAGCACTAATCGCTCAAATAAATGCCAAGTTTGGCACCAATACACTCGTAAGGGCGTGTGACGCAATTGGGCTAGTTAAGCCAAGAATCAGCACGGGCTCATTCGCTCTCGATATCGTTCTTGGTGGTGGATACCCAGAAGGTGCTGTAGAGCTTATCGAAGGTGAACCTACATCCGGCAAATCGTGGAATTTACTTACGCGAGCGCGGTACTTCCTCGACAAGCACCCAGAAGGTGTCTTCATCCTTGTGAACGCGGAAGGTACAAACGATCCGCCTTTCCTCAGCATGCACCGTGTTGACTTGAATCGGACTTTCATCCTCTCGCCAGACTCAGGTGAGCAGGCTTGGGACGCCGCGCATGAAGTCGCTACCAGATCCGAGAAAGTTTACATCGGTATCGACTCGCTAGACGCTATGGTTCCTTTGAGCGAGCTAAGCAGCGATATGGACCAAGCGCACTACGCACCAGCAGCTAAAATGAATAACAAAGGGTTTAGAAAGCTTATATCGGTGATGCGGAATGACATCACCACTACCAGCCACAGAGTTACCGTGGGTGTTATCACCCAGGTACGTGCAAATATCGGAGTCATGTTCGGTGACCCGAATTGTAGCGTTGGTGGTAAGGGTAAAATGTTCGCAGCCTCTCAGATCATCAGGTATAAGAGAATCAAGTATCTGAGAACCGAAGGAGAGAAGGTTGCTGACCGTATCACCTACGGAATGGAGATTGAAGCTGAAGTCAAGAAGTCCAAGGGATGCGGAGAGGGAGAAGTCATCAGGTTCAATATCTACAAGGAAAACTTTGAGGGTTTCCGTCGAGGCGACAGCGACAACGTTACAGAACTGATCCCTTTTCTGCTTCGGTATAAGCTGATCCAGAAAACTGGCGCATGGTACGTCATGCCAGACGGAACTAAATTCCAGGGCGTTGAGGGTGTAACCAAGTGCTTGCGTGAGGACGAAGCACTGCGAGAAGATCTTATCGAAAAGGTTAAGGTTGAGGTCTACAAACGCCACAATCTAGCCAACGAAGAGGCAGCGCAGCCAGTCACTACCAAGAAGAGTAAGGCTGCTAACAACCTGACGGCTATTCGTCGTAGAGCAGTCCGGTGATGAATCGTAAGATATTTTTGCGTCACGAGAAATCCACTGCCGCAGCGATAGGGGGTAAGACAACCCCCGGCAGTGGAAATTTGCGCAATCCGTATCTCAAGGAAGACGCAAACGGTAAGCACGTCCTAGTTCAATGTAAGATCACTGCCGCAGCCTCTTACAGACTGACCGAGGACGAGTTTGGGAAGTGCGAGGCGCACGCATTGATGCAAGCTAAGATGCCAGCGTTCCGCATAACATTACCGAACCAGGATCTGTCTGTGATCCGCTGGCAAGACTACCTGCAACTGCTGAAAGACGCAGGTATGGGCTGATGCAGATACTACATCAGGATGTAGATTTTAAGGTGGTGCTCTGTGATCCTTGGATTCTTGTTAATAACAAGAAATTCGGCTTTAGAATGGTATCAGACACTGGCGAAAAGATGATAGTCAGCCACCAGCGTCGAATCTCAGTTTTCAATAATGAGCAGGGGTTCTATGTACCAAAGCCACTCTTGAAGATCTGTATATTGTTTGAGGTAACTCTAAAGAAAGGTTACGCACACTGGATCTACAGACCTGATTCTAAACAGCGGATGCTAAAAACACCGCCAGAAGTCTTTGTAAGTTTAGCTAGGCTAGAGTATCTTGCAGACGCCGCCCACTTCATAAGACCGAAGGAAAGATAGTGGCCAACAACGCCTACCTAAAACTACTAAAAGAAAAGAGTTATCGCACGTGAAACTTTCAAAACTAAAACGAGGTATGATACTGTGGGACGTGCATTCAGAGCGGGCGGGTAACACCAGGATGCGTTCTATGTGCATCTTCCCGGTAACTATCCTTCAGGTTAATGAAGATCATGCCGTAGTTTCCTGGAATGGTAATCCACCACGCAGGTACACTGAGCATAGCATTGCTAAGCTCAGGGTTTCTAAGCCAGTCTTGGTCAGAACAGGCATGTTCGACCATCTGATGCGTCTGGAAACACCTGCCGAAAAGGCCAAGCGTAAGTCACTGACAGAAAAAACAAAAACCAAGGAAACTAAATGAGCAACGCTCTCACGCTAACAAAAACTCTGGTTCAAGGTGAAATTGTCACGTTCATCAACGCAGGTATCTTCTACAGGGGTGAAGTTAAGGCTAGTACTGTAGCACCAGTGTATTTTGTTGAACTCTCGGAACACGACAATGACAGGGTGCTTATTGCAATCCTTGGCAGAGGCTTCCGTCAGGTAGTTAACGCTATTTATGGCTATTCATCAGACGCGGGGCCATGGCCCTATGCACGTACCCTTGAAGACCTGACTCGCCTAGTCCATACGATGCTGGCCTTCTGTGCTACCCCAGAGGACACTACGCCAAAGATCGTGCCACTTCTAGCTGATGCTAAGATTGGGGACGTGTGGAAGGACCACGATGGTATGTTGTGGACTTTGTTTGGAATTCGTAACCTAGAAGACACCAGAATAAACTACCCTTACCATTGGGAAGGCAGTGACGGAGATGTATCCAGACAAATGAGCACTACCCGCGCTGGTCACTGGTTGACTCTTGGTACGGGCACCAGACGCATAGTTTCCCTATCTTCACGTAAGATTCTTAATAAAGGAGACACACCGTGAAAATAGTTCTAGACGTTCCAGCCCTTGAGAGGTTGCTTGGCGGTGATACGGAACTGGAAATCGAACTACGTAAGAACGTGGCTAACGAATTTGCCAATCGCCATCTATCGGTGCTAGCGAAGCAAGTATTCGCTGAGACAGAAGTCATTAAGGAAGCAGTAAAGCAGCAGGTCTTCGAGGAGCTAGGCATCACACAACGTACAAAGTGGGGGCCGTACTCGCTGAGCGAACGTACCCGTGACCTCGTGCGTGACGCGGTTCATAGCAGCATATATCAAGAGGTTCAGACCTTCAGCGAGAGTCTCCATGCCGAGCTAAAGCAGCGTATTGCCATACACGTGCGAGAACTCTACGACAGAGAAGTCATGCACCAGATTAAGGCTAAGGTCCAAGCTGATATTATTCAGGCTTTCAGCGGCAAATAATAATGACCTGCAACATCTTGATAGGTGCTGACGAAGCAGGATGGGGAACCTTAGCTGGTTCCCTATTCGTCGGTGCCACTGCTGCAAATGAAGCTTCATCAGGGCAGATGTACTGCAAAGACTCTAAGAAATACAACGACTTTGAAAAAATGTACAGGGACATATCCCACGACGTTCCGTTTTTATCCGGATACGCAGTTGTTCAAGCAGACGCAAACACAGTAGTAAAAAATTACGGACTGTGCAGACTCCGGTTATTTCAAAGGGTTGTTGCTGCCCTGCGATACAAATTACGACCACGGTATCCCAGTGCTATTATAGATGGTGATGACACATTCGGCGTATGGCTCGCCAGTGCTGTACCAAAAGCAGACTCACTCTATAAGGTGGTATCCGCTGCCTCTTGCATGGCTAAGGCAGCGCAGAAAAAGCAGATGGCACAATGGAACGTAAAATATCCCGAGTATGGATTTATTAAACATGCTGGTTATGGTAGCGAAATGCACGTAGACGCACTCCGCAAATACGGGGCTATCCCAGGCTTTCACCGAATCCCTATCATAGCCAAGATGGCTAGGAATCAGGGATGGACACTACAAACAAGGACAGACTGTGCCCATTGAACACGGAACCACATGCGATGAAGGCAAACAAGCTAAACTTATTGCCAGTATTACGGAGAGTGACAACTCCGCTAAGGAATTTAAGCTACGTATTAATCAAATAGACAAGCGCGTAGTCTTGTCGTGGATGTCCAACAGAGCACTACCAACCCAGCCCAAGGACTGATCATGGACCTCAACGAGTACCAAGAAAAGGCCGCTAAGTTTAACAACGGCCCGATGATAAACGGTAATGATTCTCCAAGCAGCACGGACTCCATCGTCTACCTAGTTTTAGGATTGTGCGGGGAAGCTGGAGAAGTGTCAGAGAAGGTTAAAAAGATCTGGCGCAACAAGCAGGGTCTGATCACCCATAAAGACACTGAAGAAATTACAAAAGAACTGGGTGACGTTCTGTGGTATATCAGTGCATGTGCTCAGAGACTGCATGTCACGCTGGAACAAGTCGCGACTACAAACATAGATAAGCTGACAAGCAGGCTTGAGCGTGGAGTTATACACGGAGAAGGAGATAACCGATGACTAGCAGCTACACGCCGACGCTAATTTATCTGCTTGGACCTACCAACGCAGGAAAAAGCACGTTCATAGAGTACGCGGGTACACAGGATTGCGTAGGAACTATCGAAGTAGGAAAATATATGCGTGCGAAGTACCCACCTTCGCACTTCGCTGGTGAAGGTAACCCGGCACATACCGCAGTCGAAGCGTGGAAAGTCTACGAGGATATGCTAGCTAAGCATATTGCAGACAATAAGCGACTAATAATTGCCGATGGTCAACCGAGAGACGCGAAGCAGACTGAGGCTATACTAGGAGATGGTAGAAGCTGGTCCCATCGTGTGTTCGTGCATCTATGGGCACCGCTTGACGTGCTCACTGCCAGGGCGCATGCCCGCGACGGGCATGACCCAGAAAAGCTAGCCCTGACTAAGGGTCGGCTAATAAATGACATGTCAGCCGTGTACACCGTCCTTTCTATGGTGCTGTCTGGTGGACACGTATGTTTACACGAGGACACGTCTAAGCCTGAGTACAGCGCACCGGAGCTTCTTGACAGAATCCTACACCAATATACCTACGGAAAATACGGGGATTGAATGTCTATACGAGATATCAAACAACAGGTAGCAAACGGCGGTGTGCTATGTCGCGCACACGATTCTTGGTTGATTAAAGAAGCCAAGGCTCATGCAGGTGATCGTGACGACGGAAAGCTTCACCCATCATCTATCAGTGGGTGTCCTACTGCTGCCGCTCTAGCGATGCTAAAGCTAGATGAAGGAGATAAGGGGACTCATGACGCGAAGATGCTTCGCATCTTCGATATGGGAACGGCTATCCACAGAATGCTCCAGTGGCAGTACATTAAAATGGGTGTGATCCCATCAGAGATAGTACAAGAAGATGGTGTGGAAACCGTATCCCATTGGGTTGAAGTACCGATTGACATACCAGAGTGGAATATGGTCGGTAGTGTAGATGCAGTAGCCGAGATTGGAGGAAGACGCTACGTAGTTGAAATCAAGAGCGTGAATAGCAACAAGTGGGCAAAGATGACTGGACCAGAAGAGCATCACAAGCTCCAAGCAGCCTGCTATGTAAAAGGTTGTAGTAAGAAGCTGCAAGGATCGACTACAGTTATCTTTATATACTATGCAAAAGATACATCAGACATAAAGGAGTATGTCTACAACGTAACAGAGAAAGATTACGCGGAGGTAAAGTCGCGCATTGGTAAAATCAACGCAATGATCGCTGAGTACGGAGCCAAAGGCACGATTCCAGTTCCAGCCTACGAGGACTCCAACAAGCCTCCATGCAGGTACTGCCCGTGGAAGGCAAAGTGCCATTCAACCTTAGACAGAGAAGCTTGGATCGCCAAGCTACAGAAGGAAAAACCTCATGCCACTATCACTGAGACGGTTGGTACCGCCCAAAGCATCAAACCCGTCCAAAACGGTAGAACCCTCCCAAAAAGAAAAATCTGATACACCAGACTACATGTGCTTCGGATATGACGCTATTGCGTCCGTTATCTCTAAGAGCATCAAGAAAGGTCTAGAGTTCTATAACCCGCAGCGACCTACTAATTTCTCTAGGGTAGACGAGCACTCAGACATTACCGCGATGTCTCCGCAGCAGATCGGACAGCTTCACCAGTATTTCGTCAACATGCATTCCTACATGCTGGTGGAGCTTGCTAAGTCAGATATGGATATGATCGCAGCAGAGAACGCGCACGACGCAGCTAAGAAAACATTTATCGTTGGGCATAAGACAGGTCAGACAAAGTGGGAGCTAGACGCGGATCTAGCCGCAGATCACGACCTCAGACATTCCAGGATGCGCGTTTTAGAAAAGCAGGCACTACGAGAAATGCTATCTGCACTTACAAAAGGCATTGATAATAAGGCTAACCTGTTCTCACGAGAGATAACTAGAAGAGCGGCAGAGAAAGACAGCAAGTAAATAAACGAACTAATCAAGGAGACTTATGCTAGGACTTCTAAAAGCTGGACTAAAGAAGAAAGTACCAGTTACAGAGCAGGATGTTGAAGTACCTGCGATCAAGGTTCGGAAAATGCCGTACACCGCGATTAATCCAGATCGCACATATGGAGACACACAGAACGGCGGTTTCGGACCAACGCGAAAATACAAACTATCCGGAGCCGACGTTTTTCTGAGTGTCAGCACTGGAGCTTACGACAAAGGGTTTACAGAACTCCGCGTAGAGGCTCCTAATGTTTTTAACGTGACCATCAGTAACTTGCGGGGAAATCACTCAAGTAAGCTAGATGCTATGATGGCTATCCTCACTGGACACCTAGCAGAACTCAAAGACATTGCAGCACACGCTCAAGTTACACTAGGAAGCCAACATGCCTCTACTCCTACCCAAACGCCAGACATCCACAAAGAGCCCGATGAATCAACCGAAAAAGCCAGTCCTGATCATCGGGCTAGACCCAAGCCTAACAAACTTCGCCTCAGTCTGCCTAAACCTGGACAACGATGACATCTGGGGAAGCTACACACTAAAGCCAAAGAAAGACGGTCTAGTACGTGTGCGACAGATCATCGACAACGTACTGGGGCTTATAAAAACTGCCGAAGAGGCTGGAAGAACCGCCATAGTAGTCCGTGAGGATTACGCTTTTGCGGCGCATAGCTCATCTGACACCCCACTGAAAGAACTGGGTGGTATTTTAGAGTACCAGATGTGGGATAAGCTAAGAGTGCCTCTGTACAAGCTGTCTATCGCCAGCATCAAGAAGTTTATGTTTGGAAAAGGTAACGCCAAGAAACAAGAAATGATGCGTCAGGTATACAAACACTTCAAGTTTGAGGCTGATGAGCATCAGACAGACGCATTTGCTGCTGCGATGCTGGCAAAAGCAGTGATAACGGGGAAGATTCCTTCCCAGCTTCCAGCCCCCAGCAGTGCTGCGGTCACGTCCATGCGAGCTAGCGGGCACCCATTGACGCTCTTGTGATCAGTTTGTAGGCTAGTGCCCATAAAGGCACTGACCCAATGAACTCTCAAACGGACCCTACTGTTTCAAGCGTACAAAAACCAGAGCATCTTAGGGTTGGCGGTGGTACGGACGCGCACAAGTTAGCGTCTGCCATCGCCGGGTCTGTTGAGAGAAAACATGAGTGTTTAATTGAGTACATTGGAGCGGGTGCAGGAAATCAAGCAATCAAGGCCCTGATCATAGCTAATAGCATCCTCGCTAATCAAGGTAAATTTGTTACGGTCATGCCAGCTTTTGTTAAGCGCGGCTTTGCCGACAATCCCCAAGCTACAGCCATCATTCTAAGGGTTCACGTCAACGATACGAAGTAAGGCACACTACATGGTCGACTGCATTCAAAAGCCAAGAAATCGTGAAGATTTTTGGATGGACCTAGCCGTCCTCGCCTCACTCAACTCAAAGGACCCTAACACTAAAGTTGGTGCCTGCCTAGTGTCACCTGACGGGCGCATGTTTTTTGTTGGTTGGAACGGTTTTCCAGAAGGCGTCGAAGATAGCCCTGAGATTTGGGATAACCGAGATGCGCAGGACACGAACCTCTGCAAGTACGATCTTGTTATCCACGCCGAGAGGAACGCCCTAGATAATGCTCATCGTGCCGGTGTATACCCTAAAAATTGGATGATGTTCGTAACGCATCTTCCGTGCCCTAGATGTGTGGTAGACTCAATTATTCTTCCTGGGATAGCTACTGTCGTTTACAAGAACGCGCATCACATGGGCCTATCAAAGACCAGCACCCTTCTAAGTCTGGCTAAGCCGCCCGTGAATCTTGTTACAATGGAGTCTTACAAAACCTGTGTAATACCTTCGGCGCACAAAGGCTAAGCCATGACATTCTCAGTTATCATTCCAGTACGCGACGTTGAGATGTATAAGGAGGAAACAGGACTAGACGACCTCGTTAAGTATTTTATGGATAGGAAAATTCTAGTAGTACTGACTGTAAATGGTCCGGATGCTAAAAATATCATACCAATAGGGAGAAGTAGCAGGTACCTATCAGAGATTTATGGTGGATCGTCGTACAACCCGTACCCAGCCAGAAATATAGGTCTTAAATACTTGTTCGGACTTCCAGAGACTGACGCTGTATTTCTTATAGACTCTGACTGCTATCCGGAGGAAGGATTCTTTGAGGAACTGTGTCTACAAGCGAAGCCAGAAAATCTAGTTGCTGGTAGAACCACAACAAAAGTTCCGCATGGCTCTAAACATTTTGATTTGCTCCGTGACCGCTTTGAGTGCTACGACGGATTCACGCCGCCAGATCACACTGTTGGCTGCAATATGCTGATAGGTAGAAAAGTCTATGAGGCTGTAGGCCCGATGCGAGCCGACAAGGTAAGCGGCGGTGACGGGATCTACGGGATCGAATGGAAAAAGTTGGGAGGTTCCGTCATCCCAGCACAAAGGATGCATGTTAAGAAAACTATAAATGGCATGACACTAAAGGGCATCGTACTAAAACAGATATCCAGGGCTTGTTGTTATCCGTCTGAAATGATGGCTCCTATTGACGAGACGCTAGAGAGTCTGCGCGATGACCTATTTAAGATGGCTAGTGTTTCTTTTGACCAAGAAACACTGGAATACTATTATCCGCAGTTCGTCGACTGCATTTTCAAAATCAGCATGCGTATAGGCATGCTGAGCCAGCACCTTGACCTCTGCACTGACAACACTAAGGAATCATCTAATGAACTCGGATCTAAGCTTCCTAATCCCGACCAGGGATAACCCAATCGCTTTAGCGGCACTGCTCGCAACTATATACCCGTACACAAACAACGGCAGGGATGTGGTTCACCTGCACATCGCAGATGCGTCTAAGAGGCCAGTGATCGCAGAGCCTCAGATTAGTAGGATGCTCGGCGGGTTTGTGCTGCACTACACACATAGTGTAGTTCCAGACGTTAATCAGCAGCGGCTACAGGCTCTGTCTTTGATAGACCCTGATTCTATTGTGGTATGTGTAGACGACGATCTGATGCTTGATCCGTCAGCAGACTATCTGGCTGCGCATGACGCATTCGCAGTGGAGGGGATCGACTGTGCTTTCGGAATAACTGTCGACATGTACAATGACAGGGGCTATCCGGATTTCAAAAGATTCGGTAAAGAAGTCGATAACCACCACTTCATAGAAAACAGCGGATCGCTCTCGTCCTTTATAATCCTAGACAAACTGTCGCAAGGATTCGCTTCTCCTGGTCATTTGATAACACGGGCAGGAATCTACTACTCTAATCTACAGCGTTCGGTAATAGAGCTTGGTGGCAAGCTGCCAGAGATAGCTGACGATGCAGCGGCTACTCTTCTTGCAGGATACACGCCGATGCTCTGCACCTTGATGGTAGCAGAGCACGTAGGTAACCAGAATGACTGGTGGAAAAATTCCGGACAGAAACAGTTCGCCGTGATGAGCCTAGTGGACAACAAGCTACGTAAGGAATCCTGATCGTGACCCCTCTGTACAAAAGAATCGTAGCGCATGCTGTGGACAGCGGTGACATAGACCTCACTAATAAAGTTTGGGATAACACGCCGTGGGTAATAAACGTTAACACGGGTAGTCCAAGTGATTACGAGAATGACAGGCTGCACGGTATGATTGAGTGGTGTACACTTAATCTAGGCCCAGAAGCTTGGCCTATCCACGATAAGCCAGGAAACTGGTACAGGAGCGGCGCTACCGTAATGGGTGAGACGTTTATAGGATTCCACACGGAATGCATGATGAATGACTTCATGCTGGAACATCCAAAGTACATCCTAGACAAACCCACATTAAAAGCTGAGTGACGCATGCCTAACACTTTATTTTCAGGAATAGAAGCAGAAGGTAACTGGGCTGGATTCAGTACATTGTTTATTAGTTCTGGCCGGATGCTTTCTGAGACAACTCCGAAGCTGCTAGATATCATAGAGCGACGTGGTTATCCCCACGTCTACCTAGGCGCGTCTGCCGACCGTGTAAAGTCAAAAGAGGGTTGGGATAAAGTAAAAGAGATATTTTCTGGAATGAGCACACAGAAGGTTATGACGGTAGAGACGCTACTGTTTAACACAGACTTGATACCTACGTGGATTCTAGATTGCTGGAGAATCCGGCTTTTAGTATCCCAGACGGTAAAAATGTCTAGGATACTAAAAGCTAGAAACGTAGAATTGAAGCTAGAAGATACGCAGACCGCACTAATCTATGGCAAGCCCAGTGTAGTTGACCTCAGCTACGTACACGACAAGGAAATAACCGATGAATGACGCGCTCAAGAATATCAAAGGAACTTACCAGTGACTACTATATTTTACTTACCACTGGAGCCAGTAAAAAGCCGCTACACACAACAATTGTGTGAGCAGTGGATGCCAGATTCGTTTAATCGGGCTATACGCATGTACCAGAACGTAACACTGGTCACGCTAGTCCCAGACGTACAGATTCCGACAGACATCACCGTTGGCGTCGTTTTAGATGCAGCTGGGCGGTCTAAGTTCGCTCTAGCCCAGTGCAGCATGCTTGTAGACCAGATAGCCTCTGGAATCGTCAAAAACAATGACGTAATCTACCTACAGGACTTCTACACCCCTGGATTCGACTCTGTCTTGTACACTGCCAGCGTCTATGGCATCGCATTGCGCGTTTTTGCTATGTGCCACGCGCAGTCGGTCGACCCACATGACTTTACGTATCATTTTGCTTATTGGATGCGTGGTTATGAGAGGATGCTTAACGACTACATGATAATTAATAACGGCGGAATCTTTGTAGCCAGCACACTTCACAAGAATATGTTGGTAAGAGAAAAGCTATGCGCCCTTACGCACGTGGTTAGCTTGCCTTTTGATTACAGGCAGGCTCAAAAGGTGATCAACTGGCGTGACATTCAAAAAACCACAACCGTCGTCTATAGCTCACGAATGGACTCAGAGAAAAACCCAAGGTTCATGTTGGACGTAGCTCGGCGCTTTGTGGCACTAAACTCTGGCTGGAAGTGGATCATCACAACGTCTGCTGATAAAGTCAGGAGTAATGATCCCAAGATCTTAGAGGAGCTATCAAGGACTCTGGCAGACAATCCAGATACGATAGAGCTACGTGAGGGATTGTCTAAGGCTCAGTATTACAAACTTCTAGCTGAAGCCTCCATACAGTTTAATTGTTCAGATCAGGACTTCGTAAGCTGGACACTATTAGAAGCAGTGGCTATGCAGTGTACTCCGGTGTATCCAAATCACGCATCATTTCTTGAATGCGTTCCTACTAATCTTCGGTATGACCCAAGAAACGTCACCAAAGCGGCTGACCTCCTGTGTAAAGTAGCTTCCAGCGAAGTAAGAATCACGAACAAGCAGCGCGAGAGCATTCTAGAGAGGTCGAATCTAGGGCGCTTGCTCATCCCACACTTAATCCTTAACGGTCAAAACTTTTCTGAGCCTGTTAATGTTTGGGATAATAGCGTTATCAACGACACCCTCATCACCCTACTAAAATAGGCTTACGCTAATGATTACATCGTCACACATCCAGGTACGGACTTCTTTTCATGGACTGCACTTTTGGGCCGATGCGCCGAGCGAGGTTGCTTTTCTACGTAATCTACACAGGCATCTCTTTAAGGTAGAGGCTCAAACTGTAGTTGACCACACTGACCGAGAGCTTGAGTTTTTTATAGTTAAGGCTATCATCGACAAGCATCTGAAGGATACCTTCAAGATGTACCACAACCGCCAGCCCGACCTGCTATGTCTTCTTGGTAACTCATGTGAGAGTGTAGCTAAAGGAATTTCTCTAATGCTTCTGAAGGTTACTAATCACAGTTTTGTAGTAACAGTGCGAGAAGACGACGAGTCTGCCGGTATTTATTATCCGGGCAGCTACTAGACACACGATTATTTGGCGGTACAGCTTGTGGATCACTACACTAAAGACGGACTCTTCCAATGACTCTCGCTATTCATCAAAAGCCGACCTCAACACAAATCATTCTCTCAGGTGTAGAAGGAGAGCGGTTTTTCGATCAGTCCTACAGGTTTGCTGAGTGTCGCTTTAACCTGATGAGCTTCCTTTACATTGGTAACAAAGGTGACCAATGGTTCCAGGCCAGAGCTAACAGCAAGCCAGATGTTAAGTGGATGATCGACTCTGGTGGACACTCTTTCCGTAAGGAAAAGTTCTGCCCGAAGTGGCCAGACATTGCGTGGTTTGATGACTTTGCTCGGCGTTATAGGGACTGGACAATCACTAATAAGGATAAGGTATCCTTGATTGCCAATCTGGACATCGACAACGTTGTTGGTATGCAGAAAATGATTGAGTGGGACGACGAAATTTTCCGCCCCATCGAACGTAGCGGAATACCTGTTTGCTACGTCTGGCATGAAGCCTATGGATTTGACTACTGGATGAAGATGTGTCGTGAGCACGAGTATGTTGGCCTGCCCGGTCATCTGACCGAGGCAGAGTTTCATAAGATGATGCGCCCTGCCATGATGAACGGCTGTCGCGTTCATGGCTTTGCAGCCACTAAATCTTACATTCTAGGCCACGTTCCTCTCGCCACGGTAGACTCAACTTCTTGGAAAGCTGGCGAGCGATTTGGGCAGACTTTTGTTTTCGAGAGCGGAAGTCTTAGGGTGTTCGACAAGAACCAGAAGGATCAGCGGAAACGCTATAAGCAGCGTTGGACTTCTATGGGTGTCGACTGGGGCATGCTGGAACAGGATAAAGCAGAGGCCATCACCCAGGTGTGCGCGATTGCATGGGGCGACTACCAGAAGCACGTAGACACCATGTCAAGCAAGCTGGCCTACTGGCTGAAAACCAGCAAGCTTGTCGACGATTTAGGAGAAGTACAGAGGCTGACTAAAGACCAGATCAGCGAGTTCTACGCGGCTCACAAGTTCCCTCTTGCATGCACGTCTGATGCGGCGGCTCAGAAAGACTTGTTTGAGATTCGAGCTTTCTTAGCACGGGACTCTTCGCTCGTGATGAGCATGACTGACGAGCGTCTGGACGAGTGGCTGAAAAAGCTGACGCTGACACCAGAAAATCCTACTAGAAACGACAAGGAAGCGACAGTACGGCAGCACCTGTATACCTTCTTCTATAAGCTAAATGCTGCGGAAACACTCCCCAGGCTTACTGTAGATCTTGTTGAGCCTGTTAGCCGTAGTCTTCTTCGCGGTGAAGAGCTTCGATACTCACCTAATGTTGACTGTGATCTTCCAGAAGAGTTAGGACATCCAGATCACGCAGACGGTGAATTTTTTGGCCTAGTCAGCCCAGAATCAACCTCACAACTCCTGCTTACGGGACCCGGTAGCACTCCAGAAAACGTAGTGGATAACCTCACGCAGCAGGCCATGAATACGCCCTCCGTAGAAACGGAAGTCGTTGCAGATACTGGATTTACTAAATCCATATCAGACCGAAAGCTGCGTGCTAGGGCGGTTCTTGGGGTTGAACTTCTTTTGGAGCAGTTCGACCTCAAGCATCAGGCTGATGTCTTGCGCATAAAAAACACGTCAAAGAATAAGCAGAAAGAGCTTCGGCAACAGGCTTCAAAGCTATCAGAAGAGGTAACTTCTATCAGCGAAGCTGTAGGAGAAACCGTCTCGGATCAGATGATGAGGGCCGCTCTTGACGCCCACCAGAAAATTCTGAGTGGTAGAAACGGAGTAAACAGCAAAGAGAGCATCCTTGAAGCTGACGAAAAACGGAAGCTCGCCCTTCGTCCGCAGAATCTTCGCTTGGCTGAAAATCCAGGACTCGCAGTTGCCATCGGGAAAATGGGTGGCGCACCAGCTGGAAACCAGAACGCCAGGAAGAACGGCTTGTACTCCCGTAAGATGCCGAATCTGGCCTGCGATAACTGCCCGCACATCCAGGTCTGTCCTCAGTACCGCGCCGGGCACGTCTGCGCCTTCCTCAATGAGTATTCTCGGCAGATAGAATCCTTGAGTGGCGAGAGTCCGGAGCTAACCGCAGTTCGTGTTATCCTGGAAGAGCAGATCAAGCGGGCTACTAGATCACTTCTATTTGAGACATTTGAGGGCGGTATCCTAAATAAGGAAACCTCTAGAGTTATGCGCGACGTTCAAAGTGCGGCACAACTCTTGCACCAGATGAAGAATCCACCACAGAGGAGCAATCCTTTCGGGCTGCCAGTGACCCAGCAAGCTCCTGCTGTTGGAGAGACGAAGAAGGAAGGATTCTTGTCGAGACTATTTAGAGACATGCCAGATGTTAAAGATGCGGATGTCGTTACTAGCCAAAACTCTACTAAAGACACGCAGCAGCCACCCGCGTCAGCGTAAGGCTACACACGACGGCAACTCGTGGGACACAGACCAAAAAGATTTCTACGTAGAAATCCAAAATCAGTAACCAATCGGAA
>Ga0163148_10002412_pt1 | contig 22380 bp, 21 predicted proteins | sample OliLakLV19MP7P2_FD_148606 | JGI IMG/M metagenome (GOLD analysis project Ga0163148, IMG submission 148606) | Freshwater microbial mat bacterial communities from Lake Vanda, McMurdo Dry Valleys, Antarctica- Oligotrophic Lake LV.19.MP7.P2 | ecosystem: Environmental > Aquatic > Freshwater > Lake >...
CCACCACAGTGATCTACAACAAAACCCATGCATTCGCATGGGTTATTGTGTATATCATGTGCGGGATGGGGGAATCGGGGTCAAGTTTCTAATTCGCCTTGCTCACAAGAACTTCCTCCCCGGACTCGGCCACGGTTGCTACGCACCGGCTTCGCGACCTCCGTCTTTCGATTCCCCCACCACAGTGATCTACAACAAAACCCATGCATTCGCATGGGTTATTGTGTATATCATGTGCGGGATGGGGGAATCGAACTCCCGCTAACAGTTTGGAAAACTGCAGTTCTACCATTAAACTAATCCCGCGATAAAGGCTATATTAACATAAAATTCTATCAATCCAAGTGTTACCGTAATGTTATATACTTAAATTTCCATGCATACTCTTTTCAAAATAACTCTCGGAATATTTGTTTTCATGAGTACTTTTGTGGCAATTCAAGAGTTTCAAAAAAAAATAATCCCTTTATACATTCCCCAAGAAAATATAAGAACAGTAAGCACCCCCACCCAACAAAAAACAGGAGTGCTCCCAAAAATAAAAGAAAAAACTTCCAAAGAAGTGCCCGAAGCTCCAATCAAACAAACCCAAACCACAACTCCCCCACCGGCCATTATTATTCCTGAGCCAGAAAAACCACAAATAGAAGTTATCAATTTTGATTCTATAAATAAACAAACTCGCCTCGCTTTAGTAAATATTTTTTGCACCACAAAAACCGATACCCTTCACCCTCTAAGCGGAAGTGGTGTGTTTATAGATTCAAAAGGAATAATTCTCACCAACGCTCACGTAGGTCAGTATTTTTTATTACCTGAATACATTAATTGCGTCATCAGAACAGGAAATCCATCTTACCCAACATATAAAGCAAAACTACTCTACATATCGAGTACGTGGCTTACAGAAAATGCATCACAAATTAACCAAACAAACCCAATGGGTACCGGAGAAAATGATTATGCACTTCTTATTGTCACAGAACGTATTCCAAAAGATGACTTCCCTATCGAAACATCTTTTATAAAAACATCTCTTGAAAAAACCTCTCTCAATGACTATATGCTTCTTGCGAGTTATCCCGCTGAATTTTTAGGAGGTATTTCTATTTCAAGAAACCTCTATATGGTTTCCTCTATCGCACAAGTAACAGAGGTATTTACCTTTAAAGAACAAACTGTGGATTTATTTTCTATAGGTGGAACAGTTCTTTCACAAAAAGGATCCTCTGGTGGAGCTGTGGTGAATAAAAACGTCTTACTTTCTGGCCTTATTGTTACTGCCACAGAATCAAAACAAACTTCAGACAGAGATCTACGAGCCATAAGCACCTCTCACATAGACCGGAGCTTGCGAGAAGAAACAGGACTGGGACTTGAACAAACCTTACGTGAAGCAAGTATAGAAAAACAACAATCATTTGAATCTTCACAAATTCCCCTACTCAGAAAAACCTTACTGGATCAACTAAAATAAAAGTGTTAGACGCCCGGCGTCTAACACTTTTATTTTAAAACCTCCACCAACGCATCAAAGTCATCTTCTGGTAACACTTTGTTTTTTCTTTCAAAACCACACTTCTGGCACTGCTGATTTACAACATGATCACTTCCCTTTTTTAATACAGTTATTGGTTTCATTAAACCCGCACACCCCTCTTCCCTATCACCTGGGTTTACATCAACATGTTTACTCCAAAAACATTTTGGACAGTGGTTTGTGTACCCATTACCTTTCACAAAAAAACTGCAGTTTTCACAGGTAAAATCTTCAATTGTACGTTGAAACTTTTTAGACATAACAAAAAATAAAAATTAACTTCCTTACTCAAAGTTTACTTAAAACAAGAAAACCCCACAAGTAGCAAGGTTTTCTTATGGGGTTTTGATTTCTACGGAGTAAAAGGATAAGTGCGCCGCGCCAAGTCAAATTCCTCTTGGGTGCAAACACACTCTCCATTGAGAGTATTTTCGAACTTTCGCCAAGCACTCAAAGATACTCGTTCAAGCAAAATAATTTGGAGCGCTCTGCGATAATCTTCCTTAGTGACGAAACCCATCATTGAACATTCTTTGAGTGTTACGGTAATACCGTTACTTTTGAGAAGTTTAACGACAGCAAGATCACGATCACCAGGAAGAAGCGCTTTCGTTGTATTATCAAACTTCTTCATAGAATCGATCGTTCTCAAGAGACACCGAAGCAGAGAATGATAGAACTCGCTCATTTGGAGATCGATCTCATGAGCACATACACGAACATTTTTCTGAAGATTTTTAAGGAGATCAATTACCATCTTATGACCTGCTTGATACACCCATCCGGTACATGCCATGGTCTCAAACTTCTGTTGAAGATTTTTAGCAAACTGTTCCAAAAGTTCTGGTTCCATATCATCACTCCTATAAAAAGGTTTGTTGTGTATAGTAATCCTATTCTTTATAAGAAATAGCACAATATATAAGAACTGTCAACATACTTATTTTCAGCTTTAATCTAGACACTTCCCTTTTTTAATACAGTTATTGGTTTCATTAAACCCGCACACCCCTCCGCCACGCCCTCGCTTGAACTGCCACCAGTATTACAAAACAATCCCAATCTGTTTTGCGGAAACTCTATCTGCTAATTTAGGCCAATTATGGATGGGTTCTTGGAACAGAAAAGCTATTACCTCATCACTAGAATAACCCTTATTTTCTAAAACCGTAATAGCACTTAGCCATTTTTGTAAATCTGCTTCATATTCAGATCCAAATACGTTATCAATCTCCTTTTCAATATATTTAGTTTCGACAGTTATTTCTGAAATTTCGGATAAATGTTTTTGGACCCACTCCGAAACTTTAGAAATTCTTACCTTGTGTCTTTCTCGGTAATCGTAAACTTCACCCTGGAGATTTTTGTAAACATCCTCTGCTCTTTTACGCCCACCTCGATACAGCGCCAACACTTCATCCCACAATTTTTCTTCAATAAATACTCTTTCCGATTTAACCAAGTTGCGAATTAAGTGGCGGACAGATTCCTGAGAGTAATCTTTCCTATTTTTGAAATCAGAAATTAATTCTTCGTTTGATTTTTGGGTATCTATGGGTTTGAATAATCTATTAAATTGGTGCTGTTCTTCATGCAAGCGAGATCTCTCGCCATATTCTTTGGCTCGTTTTTCCAATTCTTCAGCGGTTTCTTCTCGGCCTTTTGGTTTAGAAACTTCCATATTCCAAGTTACATTTTCGATAGATACAGTTCCTCTTCCCAAATCTTTTAATCTAGTTTCAGTTAGAGCAAGAGCCGCTGTTTTTTCTAGCCACGCCCTATCCTCGGGCTTTATCTTATCTTCGTCCTCGCCTCTACCCGCCAAAACATAATCATCTACATTAAAACATCGAAAATGTAATGTCAGCGGTCCCTCAACAATAGTTACTCTGCCGTGTGGCTCTCTACCAAAACACATTTTGAATAATTCATTATCATCAGGATACATATCCCGATATTTTTTAATAGCTCTGTGTTTCTCTTCATATTCTCCGACGGCTTCTCTAATAAACTTTATCTGTGCTTCAGTTAGTTGATTCTCTGTAGCTATAGGATTAACACGAGAAATTAAAACTTCAGAGCTTGAATCTGGATCAGTTTCGATAATGGCTTTTATTTCTTGTATGGCTCTAGCTACGCCTTCATAGCGACGCGATAAATTCCATCCAACTGTTCTTTTTTTTGTGCTCTTTAGTATCTCCATGTAAATTATTTGAGTAAATCGTTTATCGTTACCTCAAAGGCTTTCGCAATTTTTTGAATAACCTTAAGAGACAAATTACGGACTCCGCGCTCAATACCGATGACATAAGAGCGGTAGAGATTGAGCCGTCTCGCCACATCACCTTACAAAAGCTTTTGTTTAAGACGAATTTTTATCACTGTTTTTACAACTTGTCGGGATGCCGAGATTCGAACTCGGACTACACGCTCCCAAAGCGTGAATACTACCGTTATATTACATCCCGTTTTGCAACATATGCCATACTACCACATCATGAATAACTTCCAAGTGTATTACATAATAGATTCCAATAATTTAACCTTTGCTTTTTTTGTATTAAAATCAAGCTCCACAGTAATCAAATCACACTGAAACTCCCCTGCTACTTTTTTCTCAAAAATATATGTTTCAACAGTTCGTGCCATACGCTTAAGTTTTTGTTCATGGACATTATCCTCAGGTCTAAAAGGACTTCCTGAAACTGCAGTAACTGTCTTTACTTCAACAAAATGAAGTTTACTACCCTTCTTTGCAACAATATCAATCTCTCCCCATTTTTTTAAATAATTCCTATTCACAACACCAAAACCTTTCTTTAGAAGAAATCTACAAGCGATTTCTTCTCCTAGGTTTCCTATTTTTCTTTTCTCTGTTGGCATATGTTTATCATGTAACACTGATATATGTTTCACGTGAAACATATAATACCTCTTTATTAAAAAGACAATTAAAAGTCCTTTTTTACTATAAAAACCTATATTTTAAGCCGTTTTAATAGGCTTAAAAGACTTAAACTAACGACCTGTCTACATGTCTTTAATACACAGTATCCACAGAGTTATCCACAGATAGTTCTATTTTTAGCCATATATTATGGACAGCAGGGTATAAAGGACTTTTCTTGTGCGGGCGGGGGATTATCTGATTATAAAAAACCATTCATGACTCTTTTACTCTAAAGAAATAAGTGTTTCCTTATTACAACCATCCCTATTAAATTCTACCACTTAAATTAAAAAATCCCCGATGTTATATCAGGGATTTTTTAATTTGGTGCGGGTACCGGGAATCGAACCCGAATCTCATCCTTGGCAAGGACGTGTTCTACCACTAAACCATACCCGCAATGTAATGCAATGCATTATAGCGTAGAACATTATAACAGCAAATATTTAATTCTTTGTGCTCCCGCCAGGACTCGAACCTTACAGGTTCAGTATCCCGATTGGATATTTTGATTCGCCCAGCTCTCAAAATACCTCAATCAGGCTTCGAGTCCTAGGCAAAAAGCTATGCTTTGTGCTCCCGCCAGGACTCGAACCTTACAGGTTCAGTATCCCGATTGGATATTTTGATTCGCCCAGCTCTCAAAATACCTCAATCAGGCTTCGAGTCCTAGGCAAAAAGCTATGCTTTGTGCTCCCGCCAGGACTCGAACCTGGAACAACAGTTCCGAAGACTGTTGTGATATCCGTTTCACTACGGGAGCGTATCAAAATACTATAGAGTATATTAGGCTAAAAACCAAATATATACTAGAATTTTAGCATTATGCAGTCTCTTATAGCTAAGATACCAAAAGAGGTTACACATGTAACAGAAACTCTAGAAAAAGCTGGTTTTGAGGCTTATTTGGTTGGTGGTTGTGTAAGAGATCTTATCTTAGAGAGAAGTCCGAAAGATTGGGATGTTACAACAAATGCAACTCCTGAAGAAATAATTCCTTTATTTGAAGAAACTTTTTATGAAAACGACTACGGAACAGTTGGAATAGTACAGAAAGATGTTTCTCATGAAACATTGAAAGTAATTGAAGTAACTCCTTATCGCCTAGAAGGCACTTATACAGACTTTAGAAGACCAGATAGTGTTGCTTTCAGTACAAAGATCGAAGATGACCTTAAGAGACGTGATTTCACATTTAACGCCCTTGCATTAAATAGTAAAGGACAGTTGATTGACCTTTATAAAGGACAGGATGATTTACACTCTAAGACAATACGAACGGTAGGGGATCCAAATGAAAGATTTGGGGAAGACGCTCTAAGAATGCTTCGAGCTATACGCATTCATGCCGAACTTGGCTTCATGATTTCACATGAAACACAAAAGGCTATTGAAAATAACGCTCATTTACTTGAAAAAATAGCAAAGGAGCGTATTCGTGATGAATTTGTACGGATTGTTATGTCAGACCACCCTGCAGAGGCAGTAGAAATTGCATATTGCATGGGTCTTTTGAAATATATTACTCCCGAACTTGAAAAAGCTATTGGAATAGAACAGAACAAAGCTCATGCTTTTGATGTGTGGACACACCTTTTAAAGTCACTTCAACACAGTGCGGACAAAAAATATCCGTTACACGTGAGACTTTCAGCCCTTTTTCATGATATTTCTAAGCCTGAAACACGTAGAAAAGGTGAAAATGGTGAATGGACCTTCTATGGGCATGAGGTTGTCGGTTCACGTGTAACCAAGAAAATCCTTGAAAACCTCAAGTTTTCAAGAGAAATCATAGATCTTGTAACAACTCTAGTTCGTTGGCATATGTTTTTCTCAGACACCGAACAAATTACTCATTCTGCAGTACGCAGAATTGTAGCTAAGGTGGGCAAGGATCATATTTGGGATCTTATGAATGTACGCATCTGTGACCGTATAGGAACGGGGAGGCCAAAGGAAAACCCTTACAGACTACGTAAATACAAATCTATGGTTGAAGAAGTTATGTCTGATCCTATATCAGTAGGGATGCTTAAGGTAGATGGAAACATATTAATACAAAACAAAGTAGAAGCTGGTCGTCGTATGGGCTATATTCTTCATGCGCTCCTTGAAGAAGTTTTAGAAGACCCTAAACTAAACACAGAAGAATATTTATTAAAAAAATCTCTTGAACTAAACAAACTCTCAGATATTGATTTAGTAAAAATAGGGGAGAGTGGCAAGGAAAAGAAGGAAATTTTCGAGGAAGAAAAAACAAAAGAGATTCGTAAGAAGCATCACGTAGAATAAAGCATTACCTCAATCGCAATAAATGTCTTATATAATTTTATAAAAGACACTTATCCACAGTTGTCCTTTTGACAGTTTTTTAAAGGACAATTACTATGTATACCAGACCAGCTTGAAGGAATGAGTCCGAGTAAATTCTCCTCACGGAAACAAGAATTCAAGCGTTTGTACATTACACATTTTTTTGAGAGGGCCACTCTCTATTTTGAAAGACCATTTGGTTACTACTTTTCCGCGAAGTATATATATCTACAACTTTAATTTCAATTTTTGAAACAAGAGATACTATATCAACGCAAAGTAATTTACTGAACGGCTCTTTCCCAAAGCTGTTCATCAATGATCTAACCGGAAGCAAGATCATCAATGTGAGCGGCTTTTTTTTGCCTAAAAAATAGCTCACCCTTTTAGGTGAGCTAATAAAGACTTTGTTTTTTTCAAAACCAATCAAATGCGGACAAGAAGCTCGTCCGCAAACTCCCGAGCTCTTTCAAAAGAGTCCGTAGGTCTCGAACACGAGAGCCCCGGCAACACACCAAGACCCCATTTTCTGAGAGCGGGTGGAGAAACATTGTCGTCAGGCCATACCCGTTTGTTTACAAACTCCCAAATCCACCAGTCAAAATAGACATCGATCTCCCCTAGAGAGTTTTTGATAGCAATCCTGCCTTCGTCGATAACCGAGCGATCAACTTCCCTGAGAGGTAATAGACCTCTTCCAGCCCGATTCAGATAGGCATTAAGCCGTTTAGTAAAAGGTGATTTGGCGTTCGTAAACATTGAAACCTCCATATTGTTGAGAACATCTATCGTAGATCAACGCGACCTACATTCAAGATAAAAAATAACATCTGCTAATCAGAAAGTCAAGGCCTGCTATTCTGCCGAAGTTAAGATATTTGGTGATTTTTGTAATTTACTTGCCTGTTATTTTGCATAGAAAATTATCTGGGTAATTTGAATTTTATTTTCTAAAAGCTAACAGCTGAAATCTAAAAGCTTATCTCAATACTGATAGGGCAGTGGTCTGAACCAAAAACAGTATCGAGAATTTTTATATCTTTTATATTCTTCATAGCCTCAGAGCTTGCAAAGAAATAGTCTATACGCCAACCAACATTTCTATCACGAGCAAATGTTTTCATATCCCAGTAGGTATATACATCCTTTTTATCTGGATTAAATGAGCGGAACACATCTACATAGCCCTTTTTTACTACTTGATCTATCCAAGCTCGCTCAATAGGTAAAAACCCTGTATTTTTCTCATTTTCCTTGGGTCGAGCAAGGTCGATTGCTGTATGTGCAGTATTTATATCTCCACAAAAAATAACATTTTTATTTTTATTTCTAAGTTTTTCAACAAATTTCAAGAAATGATCGTAAAAAGCAAGTTTATACTCGAGACGGTCTGGCCCACTGCCACCATTAGGGAAGTACCCTGTAATTAATATAAAATCTTTAAAATAAGCAGTTATAAGACGTCCTTCTTGATCAAACTCTGGAATACCCATACCTTTAGTAACCTTTTCTGGCTCTGTTTTAGTATAAATCGCAACACCACTATAGCCCTTTCTTGTTTTTGAATGGTCAAAATATGAGAAATAGCCCTTAGGGTTACGAACCTCTTCAGGTAATTGATCCGGATGAGCTTTAGTTTCCTGTAAACAAAAAATGCCTGACTTTAGCTTGAGTAGTTCATCAAAAGAGCCTTTTCTATGACAAGCCCTAATACCATTTACATTCCAAGATATGATTTTCATCCCATTAGAAGCAGTCGCAGTCAGACCGCAAACCTGCATATGTTAATTATAAGTTAAGACCCTAAGTATTGCCCGTTTATATTTATCTATAGAGACCTCGACTTCTAACGGGACAAGTTCCTTCTATCATAGCAATTATATAGAGCAAAAGAAAAACCGGACACATGTGTCCGGTTTTTCTTTTAAGTACACATTAATGTGTACTTAAAACTACATTGCAGGTTCTGTAGATGTAGTTTGATCTTCTTCAGCAGCTGGTGCTGGTGCTGGAGCAACTGGAGTTTCGCCTTCTGGCTTAACTTCGTTTTCGTTTGGATTCATAATGTTTTAAGTTAATTTAAAGAAATGAACAATATTCGACCATATCTTCCGAGTTGTACATAGTAACAGCATGCAACATATAACACAACCAAAAAAATACAAAGCTCTCTAGTTTTTGTTATGAAACTTCTTATGAATATCTCTCAAATGCTTGTCAGTAACATGAGTATATATCTGTGTAGTACCTATGTGTGCATGCCCTAAAAGTGCCTGTACACTTCTGAGGTCTGCTCCATTAGACAAAAGGTCCGTTGCAAAACTGTGTCGAATAACATGAGGCGTTACCTTGCGATCAATTCCAGCCTTGATGGCATAGTACTTAATAATCCGCTCAACAGAGCGGGGAGTTAAGCGTAATGAGTCCTTGATATCACCCTTTTTACCTACCTGAATAAAAAGTGCTTCATCCATATCACTTCTTTTTGCAAGATACTGTGCAACAGCCTTCTTTGCGACATCTGACAAAAATACCACCCTAATTTTTTCACCCTTTCCTCGAATAGACAGCTCATCTGTTTTAAGGTTTATGTCTCTTGAAAGGGAACAGAGCTCAGAAACACGAAGTCCTGTTGAAAAAAGAAGCTCGAGCATAGCCTTATCACGAAGTGATTTAATATCAGCACCATCCGTTGCAGACAATAAACGCTGAAGCTCCTCTCGAGAAATAAGATCAATTGAACGCTCAGGAACCTTGGCGAGCTCAATGCGCTCCGGTGGAAGAGAGGGGATTCCTCGCTTCATAAGATATTTAAGAAATGACCGCAGAGCAATAAGATAATAATTCTGAGTCTTTTTTTTGAGCGTTTCTTTTTTACCACCCTCTATTTTTCCAGAAAATTGTCGATTGAGAGTTAATCTATACTCTCTAAGTATGTCGTCAGTTATATCTTTCGGGTGCTTAACACCTGAAAAAGATATAAAACGCTTTAAATACCTGTCGTAATTAACCACTGTTTTGAGGCTTCTACCTTTTTCTATTTCAATATGTTCCAAAAACTGACGAATAAGTGTTTGAATTTCCATAATGTGTTTTTAGGTGTCTACTTTAGTATATGTAGTATATCATGTTGATGTCGCACAATATTACATCTCCTTAGTATGGAAGATATAGGCTTATGGTTGCAAAAGCCTATATCACGTGCTATGATGTTCAAACAATGCTTACAAAGGCGAAAAAACAACGAGTTACAAAAGCAACAAAGCTTCATGATACGGACACAGGTTCTCCTGAGGTTCAGATTAGTCTTATTTCTAAAAGAATTGACGAACTCACACTTCACCTTAAGAAACACAAGAAAGACAAGCATTCTCGAAGAGGATTACTCCAATTAGTTGCTGATCGACAGACACACATGGGGTATCTACAAAAGAAAGACACGAAACGATTCAACTCCCTTATTAAAAAACTTGGTTTAAAGAAAAAGACAGCTTAAGAACCGACACTTGTCGGTTTTTTTAACTCAGCGTTACAAGTTACGCATTACACGTTACAATAGACACAGGTCGTTTTCATACAGTTTATTTTAATATTTCTATTTATCTATTTTTAATCTTTTCTTTTTAATCTTTAATCTATTTACATGTCAGTTATAAAACACAAAGAACAACGCGTAGGAATTTTCATAGATGCACAAAACCTCTATCACACTGCAAAAAATTTATACAAAGCTCGAGTTAATTTCGGCAAAGTTGTCGAAGATGGACTTTCTGGTCGCCAACTCATTCGTGCAATTGCGTACGTAATCACTACCGAATCTGGAGAAGAACAAAATTTCTTCGAAGCACTCGGCAAACTTGGTATCGAAGCTAAAACAAAAGACCTTCAAATTTTTGCTGGAGGAAGCAAGAAAGCAGATTGGGATGTAGGACTTGCAGTTGATGCTATCAAGATGGCACCTAAGCTCGATACAGTGATTATAATTTCTGGTGATGGAGACTTTATTCCACTCGTTGAATATTTAAAAACAAATGAAGGCTGTCAGGTGGAAGTTATGTCTTTTGGTAAATCAACCTCATCAAAACTTCGTGAAGTTGCCGACGACTTCATCGATCTCGACCTCGACTCAAAACGCTATCTCATGCGTGGGGGAAGGAGATAATTTTAAATAAAAAGAATTTTTTAGAAAACAAAGGGTATAATACACTGTACTTATGTTAGAAAAATATTTGATTGAGCTTGGACTTACAGAGAAAGAAGCGCTGGTTTATCTTGCGCTTCTTGCAGTTGAACATACTTCAGTTATTGAAATTTCAAAAAAGACGCACATCAATCGATCAACTGTATATGTGACTATTGATGGCCTCTTAAAAAAAGGTCTGGTGAGCGAGGTGGCTATTGGCAAAAAAACCCACTACCATGCAGAGCCGCCAGAACGTCTTGAAACATACATACAGAGACAGAAAACCCTTATTGATGAGCGAGAAAGGCGTCTTAAGGATATTATTCCGCAGATAAAAAGTGTGGAACGAGAAGTTGGCACCCGTCCGGTTGTAAGATATTTTGAAGGTAAAGAAGGTATCGTAACTGCCAACAAAGAAATCTACGAGGGTAAGATGGATAACTCTCCTTTATATATGATCTACTCACGAGACATGGTTTCAAGTATTTTCAGTGATACGGAACGAAAATTATTTAGATCCAATAGAATAAAAAACAAAATCAGATCGAAAGTTATTTATACTTCTTCAAATGATGAACCTAAAGATAACCCAGGGGAAAACACGGGAGACCGTGTACGAATCGATGAAAAAAAATATCCTTTCAGTTGCGATATTGCGATTTATCAAGACAAAGTTAGAATAAGTATATTGGGTAAAAAACTATCTGGAATTTTTATAAAAAGTAAAGAATTTTCTGACACCCTTAAAAATTTCTTCAATCTTACTTTTGATCAATTAAAAAATCCTCCGAAGCGCTAGTGCGCTTCGGAGGATGTGGAAACTGATTTGATATCAGCTCCATGATCAAGATTTTAATCTTGATCATAGTTATTTTACAGACCATCGCCCATAAAAATACTCCTGAAAAAAAGTACTATCTCAAGAACCAGAGATGTTGACTGAAGTTGGAAGATCCAACCCCTTCCTGATACCTATGAAAATACCAGGAAGGGGTTTTCACCTCACCTTCAATCATCCATAGGAAACCTCCTGTTCTCAAATACGTGGATATTAAGAAGCGAACATCGCTTCACCACAACAAAACAAGTATAGCAAATTATAGACTTTTGTCAAGCATTTATATCAAAAGTCTATATTATTGGTTTTTCTACGCTAATCATCTCTATATTAAGAGGTTATTTTTTAATAAAAAAGTTATAAACTTTTAACATAAAAAGTAAAAATAAACACAAAAAAATAATTATGTAAATGATTTTATATAGAATGTTATTTTAAATTGACACTTTTATACCCTTATTTATAGGCATATTTTGTTATATAAAAAAGTAAATGGTAAAAATACTTGACAAAAAGTATAAAGTAGCATATACTTGTTCTCAGAAAGTTATTTGGAGAAGTGATCTTGAAACCTTGCCACCGAATAATACAGTGTGGCGGAAGACACTGACCAAATGACTTTCTAGAGTTTAGAGATGAGTCTGATCATTGAAAACTACATATCGAAGAAAAATCCAAAAGCACTTCACATCAGTGAATACTTGGATGGGAAAACGCGGAACAATAGTCTATATAGACGACCGCAATGTTATTCCTCTTCGTCTTACCAAGTGATGGTGCTAACAGCCCTAAGCTTGGTGTGACAAGAGGGATCGCATCTTCTCCGCACAATGTGCGGGATGTGATTCCAAAAATGTCTGGTTGAACTCATGATTTTCATGCGCCATTTGGTGCAGATAGTGAGTTCCTAGGGAAATTTCAAGGAGATTTTATGTATCCCACGAAGAAGCTCTGTTGGTGCGCCTCGTGGCGCGGCGGCTCGAAACCGAGCTAGCCACCAAGGTCGCGGATGACCTTGAGTCAATGGTTGATGGAGTGTCAAACAAGAGACATCTCCACACCTCCGTCAAACTCAAGACGTAAAACTGGGCACTAATACTCCGTGGAAGTTCCGGAGCGCTTAGTAAGCGGACACACACTCGAGTTCGGGGCTCGTTAAAACCTCTTTGTCTCGGAATGTGTATTCCGACTGATGATTCCGAAAGGATGAAACAGCAATTGGTGGTGGGTCTACTCAACCCACACGAGCCCATATAAACGTTAGGGTAACGTGAAATTGGGCAAGGTAACGACAGTCAACGGATGACAAGAAACCACATCCGTCGAAGCCGAAAACGGCACTTGGTTTTTATATTTGGGATTTCGGAGCTTTTCTACTTACGATCATGAGTAGATAAGTTTCGGGAGGACAGGTTTATAGAAATCTGTGCTTCAACACCTAGATCTTGAGTGCATGCAACATTCAATATCTCTAGGTACCCAAATCTTCCTGTCTACCCAGGAAGGCACCAATCCTTACAACAGAAGGAGTTCTGTTGACTACATAAGACCAACTACATGTCTCTAAACTGTGGCAGTAATACCAAGAGGAAGTTTCTTGGCGCTTAGTGGAGCGATCATTCCCTCGAGTTCGGGGCTCGTTAAAACCTCTTTGTCTCGGAATGTGTATTCCGACTGATGAGCTCAAAAGAGCGAAACAGAAGATGAGAAACCTGATACCTCGTTTATACATTTCTTCCGAATATCTAAGAAATATATAAACGGGGTTTGTCAGGGGACCCGTGAGGAAAGCTTTGTGCGCCTCTATCAAATAGCACAAAGTGGACGGTGTCCAGAAACACCCAAGGAACCTGTCATGAAAACTGACAAGGAACTTGAGCTGGAGCGACAGGCAACTGTTCTCCTCCGTGACCAGGGCTACACCTGGTCAGGTCGTCAAAAGGCTGAAGCTCACAAGGCTCAGTCGCAAGACGCCATGAATGGGGCTATTCGTTGCCCCTTCAGCGGAAAGTCTCGGCGCAAGTAAGCCGAGGCAAGGGAAAATCCTTCCCGACCCGGAAGCGGGGTAACAGGTCACCATCTTTTGGGGGTGGTAACCCAAAGGCGTACAGATCTTCTGCGTCATGAAGATCATTCCGGGGAAGCACGGACGCTTTTTGTTTCCCCTCTTTATGGAGTTCGTCACGCAAGTGGTGAATTCCTTGAGAAAAAGTTTTGTCACCGTTTTTATTTAAAAATGGCGAGCCTGGGAAAGCAGTGTCCTCGAGCGAAATCTCTAAAAACTTCTAGTGTAACGGGTGCCACACACTTAAAAACGGCAGATTCATGTCTATGAGCGTGAACTCATAGCGTTGTGTCCTACGCCTACAGCGAAAGGATTAGGCGTACACCCTTAAAGGGTTGAGTTTGGAGATCTCAACTGAAAAAAATCTCCTCTGTTAAAAAAACCTGGTTCTAGGATCCAGAAATAAAAACCTAGCGAGGACAGCGTTACTGTCCATAGGATCGGCTCATACGGACGAACACCTGAGCCGAACCGCCAGAGACCTTGTTACGTCTAAAAACTAACATCTGAGCCTTTTAGGTCGGAGCAGATTCCTGCCGTCGCTTTACAAGAGTGCGATGTAAGTGGAAAAAATCCACGAAACTCTTTTCCGGTCTACATTGTTTGAAAAAACAACGTAGACCTTCTTATTGAGCTCATGATTTTCATGCGCCATTTGGTGCAGATCGTGAGTTCATAGGAATCAAAACCGAGAGGATGTTGTATGGAACTAGACATGTATTCGTATGTTATGGGCGCCACCGGAGTTGCGGGTGCAGTGCTATACTTCCATCTCTTTCTCAAGTTGAGAGGGTGGTGGAAGTGGCGCCGCCAGCAAGATATGAGATGGCACCAAGGGAGATTCCTGCGTCCCCCGAGTGTACGCAGGAGAGTAACGTAAGTTACTCTTTTTTATTGAGTTCATCACAGCGTGTGGTGGATTCATAAAAAATATATTTCTGTAAGTGATGTGGGTGCGAATCTTTTTTCATCCACACCACTTACAGAAGTCATTGAATGTTCAGTGACAAGTGGAAACCTTCGTGATCATTTTCAAATACCCTCATAAATCACAGAACTCTGTGAGGAAAAAGGGAAATACGAGAATGACTCGAGGAAAGGATCAGAGTATGAAGTATCTGACTTCCGCCCTCTCACTCAACATGCTGGGAGAAATTCCAGCCTCTATTGAAGTACGAGAGGTCTCACTCGAGGAAGCGCGCATGCTCGCTACGGATCACAAGTCCGTGGTTGGCCACCCTGACACTGCAGGTATTTTTACTGCAATGCTGGGGATGCCCGTGCCGTTCAATCGGGATACTATCACCCTTAAAAAAGGTGATTGTGTCCTGGTTGGACAGTACCGGGGTACGCGTCTTCCGGAGGGGGCGAAAACGCTCCCCGAGGGAGCCACTATCCAGTGGTTCGTAGCTGAAGTTCGCTAATTTTAGCGACTTTTGCTATTGAGAAGGACTGACTTGGCAGAGTAACCAAGGGAGCCTCTGAGAAGGCTGTTGCCGGATGGATACCGGACAAAGCGGAGTTCCGCAAACCATGCCTTATGGATGTGCACAAACATCCTATTTTTTTGAAAGGAAATTATTTCCGTGGGGGATGCAATCCCCCTTCTTATTGAGCTCACGATTTTCATGCGCCATTTGGTGCAGATCGTGAGTTCATAGGAAAAAAATACCCGATTCGGGACGGCTCAACACCGCCGAACACCTCTTGAAAGGAAAGTGCTATGACTATTAGAGAAAAAATCATCCGCACCCTCGGAGGATGCTCGGTCGCCTTCGATAAGGATGTTGTGGATTCACTCGAAAAGCGGGTCCAAAACGCAAGTCTAGGAGAAGGCAAGCGTTCCAATCCGGAGGGGTTAGCATTCATTGTTGCCAGAAACTGGGCAATCAGTGAAGTCCGCAGGATTGCTTCTGGTGCAAGAAGACAAGCTAAGGAATTAATTGCCCAAGACGAGGCGCGAAAAGAAAATGAGCTGTACGAGAGGTGTTTGAAAGAGTTTGATAGGATTTATTTTCAACTTCTTCCAAAACTCCGCCAAAGCCAACCGCAACAACTCTGTATCGTCCGTTTAATCTGTTTTGATGGCCTCGCCGGTGAGAAGCTTGAAAAAGCACTCCCTGACACCTCGAGAGAACAGAGGTACAAATGGAAGGCCCGAGGTTACAAACTTATTCTCACCCACGCCTCAGAAGAACTCAAGGAGTACCTTCTGAGGTTTGTGATGGAGGGCACCGAATATAAGAAGTAAAAGGTTAGGGGGACCAAAACCCCCTATTTGTCTCGGAATGTGTATTCCGACTGATGAGCTCAAAAGAGCGAAACAGAAATAATCCGAGTGGAAATGTTCCCTGCTCAGAAAACAAAACTTCCCCGCACTTAATTTTTACAAAAATTAAGTGCTGGACGAAACAGGTTCACTAAACAATCCCCATTCTGGGGCGCCTTAACACCGGGCGAATTTCGAAAGGAATATGTGTAATGATCACAAAAAGATTGTGGGACGTAATGAACTACATCAAACTCATCGGGGGTCACTGGACCCTCAAAATCCCTGAGATTCTCAGGGAAGCTCGGGTAATGATGCCCGGACGTGATGATGATGACATCATCATCACAGTGTCGCTGGTTGCCAAAAGTTTCGGGCAACCAGAGAGGAAACAGGTTTCCTCTGTTTTTGGAGGAAACCTAAAAAAACTCGAGGAGATGAAAGTTGAGATCTATGAAGACTTTGTCCCCATCCTCGTCATTGGGGTCGAGGACATTTAACCTTTTTACCCAAGCACACTTTGTGTGCTTGGGTTTTTTATTTGTAATTTTTATAATAACCCCAAGTAAAATACTTGAAACACATGTTCCTGTTATAATAAAAAGTGTTAATCAAAATTTTTGATTACAAATTTCAACAAAAATAACAATGCCTCCGAAAAAAGTACCCTTAAAAGAAAGTTTGCGTGACGATGATATACGAAGATTTACTGAACAACAGACAAAGAAAAAAGTACCTCTAAAAGAAATTCTTCAGAGTGCCACACAAACACCTGAGTCTCCTCCGAAAAAAGAGGAGGCTCCTTCGCAATCTGAAACAATCAAACCTTTACGAACATATCAAAATGATGTCGCAGAAGCAGTTCGTCAAAAAAATGAATCAGTAGTTAGTATTAGTCTTGCGGAAAATAAACGAAAAGAAGATCGTGGAGAAAATGTGTACGAAAGCTCGCCACCTAAAGCAGGTAGTAAAATTCTTATTGGAATAGTAAGTCTTGTTCTTGTGTGTGGAGGCATCTTTGCAATCCTTGTAACACTTAAAACAGGAGAGGAAAATATAACTCCGATTACTGCACCAGAATCTAAAAGTATAATTTCAGCAGACCTTAATACTTCTCTTATTATTTCTGGACAAACAAAAACAGGATTTATTGAAGGTATACGTACACAAGTACAAGCTCTTGGATTACAAAGTGGATCAATTGGAAATATTGTGGTCACAGAAAATGAAACATCGACTGAGCAAGTATCTTCACAAGATTTCTTCTCTCTTATTACTCCCACAATTCCAGCAAACCTACTACGGTCACTCAAAGATTTTATGCTCGGTGCCTACGGAAATTCAGAACAAAATAAGGTATTTCTTATATTAAAAGTAAATTCATTTGAAGTTGGTTTCCCAGCAATGCTTTCATGGGAAAAAACTCTACAGACAGATTTGAAAGATCTTCTTCAATTAGATATCAGCTCATTTGGATTTAAGGATGGCTTTATAAAAAACAAAGATGTTCGAGTTGTTCGAAACACAGAAGGGTCCGTACTTTTTCTCTACTCATTTCTTGACCCTCAAACAATTTTTATAGGATCAGATGAAGAAAACTTCACAGCAGTACTTACCAAATTCAACACAGTAAACGTTGTACGATAAAGTTGTTATAAGTTTATGCTTTGCTACAATGAAGTCATGGATACAAAACTTTTCAAAGAAAAACTTTTAGAGGAACAAGAAATTCTACGCAAGGAATTAGAGAGTGTTGGTAGGGTAAATCCAGATAATCCTGCGGACTGGGAACCACGTCCTACAGATACTTCATTTTTAGCGGCAGATCCAAATGAGGTTGCTGACAATATTGAAGATTTTGAACAAAACACCGCAATCCTCAAGCAATTAGAAATTAGATGGAATGCTGTAAAAAATGCTCTTGAACGAATAGAAAAAGGAAGTTATGGAGTCTGTGAAATTTCTGGAGAACCAATAGAAACCCGAAGACTTGAAGCAAACCCCGCAGCTCGTACCTGCCTCAAGCATAAAGAAGAAAACTTAGACTAATATTATGAGTTTTGCGAAAGTCCACAGCGCACAAACTTCGTTTTTAAAAGCCCAAATTGTGGACATTGAAATAGATCTTTCTCAGGGACTTAATTCTTTTTCAATAGTAGGTCTTCCAGATAAAGCAGTTGAAGAATCCAGAGATAGAGTGAGCGCCGCTATAAAAAATAGCGGTTTCTCTTCGCCTAAAAGTAAAAATCAAAAAATTATCATCTCTCTTGCGCCAGCCGATCTCAAAAAAGAAGGATCATTTTTTGATCTTGGAATGGCACTTGCATATCTTTCAGGCGTCAAAGAAATATCATTTAATCCTGATAAAAAAATGTTCCTTGGGGAACTTTCACTTGATGGTAAACTGCGACCTATAACAGGAACCCTGCCTTTGGTGAGAGAAGCTTTAAAGCGAGGTTTTACTGAGGTTTTTGTTCCACAGGTAAACGCTGTCGAAGCAGCTCTTATCGATGGAATCAAAGTATACGGAGCACATTCTTTACGAGAAGTGATAGACCATCTCAATACAAAACAAGAAAAACAAAAACAGATTTCATTTCAACCAAAAACTGTAATCACAAGTAGCCGAAACATAGTGATAGATTTCTCAGATATCAAGGGTCAGGAAAATGCAAAAAGGGGACTTGAAATAGCGGCAGCCGGAGGACATAACGTTGCTATGTGGGGACCACCTGGTACTGGTAAAACAATGCTCGCCAAAGCTTTTGGACATATCTTACCCGAACTTTCTTTTGAAGAAATACTCGAAGTAACTGGTATTCATTCAGTTTCCGGCACACTTGAAGGATCACTTATTACCGAACCTCCTTTTAGGTCGCCTCACCATACTGCATCTCATGTATCCATAATAGGTGGTGGAGCAACATTAAGGCCAGGTGAGATTACCCTGGCCCATAAAGGAGTTTTATTCTTGGATGAATTTCCGGAGTTTGATAGGCGAGTTCTCGAAGCGCTCCGAGAACCTCTTGAAGAAGGTGTAATAAGTATTTCTCGAGCAAAAGGCACAGCTCGATTTCCAGCCCAAGTTATACTTATCGCTTCAATGAATCCATGTCCGTGTGGAAATTTTGGAGTAAAAGGAAAAAACTGTGTCTGTACTCCTCTTGTTATTAATCGCTATCAAAGAAAAATATCAGGACCAATAGCAGACAGAATTGATATGTGGATTGAGGTATCAAAAATTGACCACCGGTCTTTGTCAGAAAAGGGAAGTTCCAACAATGAAAGCGTTACGATTCGCAATAAAGTTTTAAGAGCACGATCTATTCAACAAGAACGATTTAAAAAACTCAATCTTCCATTTTCAAAAAACAGCGAGCTTTCAGGAAGGCATATCGCACACCATTTAGATATAAGCACAGATTCAAAAGAGCTTCTTAATCAATTTGCAAAAAAGTTCGATATCTCTGCACGCAGCTACCACCGCATTATAAAACTTGCTCAAACAATTGCCGACCTTGTTGAGTCTACCCAGATTAAAAAAGAGCACGTACTTGAAGCATTGCAATATAGACCGAAGAGGCAAGAGATATAAAAGCTATTAGGTTTTAGAAAAAACAGAACCTTTCGGTTCTGTTTTTATTTTCTATCTTTGCGTCTAAAATTTTTTATACCTACGTTGTAAAAAACTTTTCGACGTTATTTTTTTAATATAAAAATTAAAATGGGTTTCGTGCTCCGCGAACTTCAAAGTGAAGGTGTGGTCCTGTTGATTTTCCAGTTGAACCAACATATCCAATAATCTGACCTTGAACGACTTTTTCTCCTTGAAATACTATCACTTCACTTGCATGGGCATAGAGTGTTTGAGTTCCATTACTGTGACCAAGAACAACATAGTCTCCATAACCACCATTCCAACCAGAACCTCGACTTACAATTACACTTCCTGAAGCAGATGCAACAATTGGCGTTCCGACAGGTGCCCCAATATCAACACCGTTATATCCATGAATTCCTTGTGTTTTATGACCACCAACAAGAGGACGGATAAAGTAACTACTCGAAACTGTTTTTGTGTTTGCAGAGGCAATTGAGCGAGAGGACACTATCTCTATCTTAGACTCACCGTCAGGAATAATAACAACATCACCAATATTAAGCGCCTCACTCTGAGAAAGATTATTATAACTCGCTATTTCTGATGCTTCGCCCGCATATTTTTTAGCAATACCTCCTAGTGTGTCTCCACTTTTTACAGTATGTCTTACACCTGAAACAGGTAGAATAACAAGAGTTTGACCCATAGAGATAACATTTCCTTTTATATCATTACTCCATCGAATCGTATCAACAGACACATTAAACATCTGAGCAACTTGAGATAAATTATCTCCCTCACGAACAACGTATAGACTAATCTGATCATTTGTTGGACGAACTTCTTTTATTTCACCAGAAGGACTTATTTCAGGAACAAGAGCTGTGCCTCCAATAATTGTAATATCTCCACCTCCTTCAGACTCAGGAATTCCTGGTCCCCCAGTAGCTTGAAGAAGTGCAATATTTTGAGTATTAGAAATTGAAGATTTGTACACCTCTTTCTTACTTCCTAACAAATCAGCCATAAAAGAAAAAATGCCCGCGTAGGCATAAAGAGGAAAACTTATAGTAGACACTAACAAAAACAAAAAAACAGACTTTTGTATGAAAGTTTTGATATTTCCTCTATTTGTCACTATCTGTTTCTCATTAGAGGGCGAGACGACAGAAAGATCACGTGGGGTGAGTAAGATAATCTTTTATTTTAAAGGTGTGCAGAATTTCTAAACTTAAATGGCCTTGTTAAGCCATAAAACATTACGGACATGCTGTGTATGTATCGATTATACCTTTTTGAGATATCACGTCAACCTAAATTCATCAAACCTTCATGATGTGTTTTGAACACCACAGAAAGCTAAAAAAACGGTGTGATATTATAGTTCGATGTCTAATTTAAATCCAGCACAACAACAAGCAGTATTAAAAACAGAAGGACCTCTCCTTATAGTCGCAGGTGCAGGTGCTGGTAAAACAAAAACCCTTACTCACAGAATACTTGAGATAATTAAAAAAGGAGTTGCTCCACAAAGTATCCTCGCCATAACTTTTACCAACAAAGCTGCTAAAGAAATGAGAGAAAGAGTTATGAGTCTCATTACGGAAGACAAAACACTCAACATACCCATCTCATTTAATGAAAGACCTTTTGTAAGTACATTTCACTCACTCGGCGTACATATATTAAAAGAACAATCTTCTCTTTTGGGACTTCCGAGACATTTTTCTATTTTTGACAAAGATGATAGCAAGAAGGCATTGCGAGAAGCTATTAAAAAAGCGGACCTTGATCCAAAACAATATGAAGTCGGAAAAATGAGTTCTCTTATCTCAAAAGAGAAGGGTAATTTTGTAAACCAAGAAGAATATGAAGCGGATGCAGGTGACGACTATACGAAGAGAATAGTAGCTCGAGTCTGGAAACACTATGAGGAAGTTTTACAAAAAGAAAAAGCTCTTGATTTTGATGACCTTCTTCTCAAGACAGCTCTTCTCCTTCAAAGAAACGCTGAGGTTGCACAACATTATCAAAATGTCTGGAAATACGTTCACATAGATGAGTACCAAGATACAAACCATGTTCAATATAGGATTGCAAAAATCATCGCTTCAGGACACAGAAACATCTGTGCTGTTGGTGATATTGACCAAAACATTTATAGCTGGAGAGGAGCTCAAATTCGCAACATTATCGACTTCGAAAAAGACTATCCCGAAGCAGACATAGTTATCCTCGAACAAAATTATCGTTCAACAAAAACCATTCTCGCTGTGGCAAATGCTGTTATTTCTAAAAATAAAATGCGCAGAGAGAAAAATTTGTTTACAGAAAATAGCTCTGGAGAAAAAGTAAGTCTCTATGAAGCTTATGACGAAAGTGACGAAGCCATGTTTACAGCCCGCCGAGCAAAGGCACTTATTGAAAAGGGAGTTAAAGCAGAGGAAATCGCACTTCTTTTTAGAGCAAACTTCCAATCACGAGCACTCGAAGAAGCTTTCTTAAAGGAGAACATACCGTACCAAGTTCTTGGAACAAGATTTTTTGAACGTAAAGAAGTAAAAAATATTCTTTCTTTTATACGAGCGGGCCTTAATCCTGAAGGAGGCTCGGATATTGGA